>MDTC01175494.1_pt1 | contig 13667 bp, 7 predicted proteins | sample 811181 | NCBI WGS metagenome assembly MDTC01 (sample SAMN05326644, study PRJNA326480) | marine metagenome | isolation source: seawater | place: Pacific Ocean: North | collected 2011
TACACGGTTAAACTCCACTTCGTTCCTAGCAAACACTATAAAATTCTAGCGAAAATAAACGGTGTTAAAGGGTGGTTTATAATAGATACTGGAGCCTCTACTACCTTTGCTTCACAATTAACTATTGAAAAATTTAAATTAAAAATAAGGCCTCAAATAATGAAGGCGCAGGGCGCAGGGCCTGAGCAAATTGAAGTACAAATCTCTAAAAATAACCAACTATCCATTGGTCGTTGGGTTTCTAAAAAATGTGATATTGCAAGCATTGATTTATCGCCTGTCAATTCTGCTTTTTCTGCTGCTAACTTGGTGGAAGTAGACGGTATTATAGGGGCCGATATTCTTAAAAAAGGCAAAGCAGTGATTGATTACGACAAAAACTACCTCTATTTAAAAAGAATTTAATCTTGAACCTGGAATGTAATAGGTAAAGAATAGGGTACAGTTACAGGTTTTCCTCTTTGACGACCTGGTTTCATTTTAGGCAGCATATTGATTACTCGTGCAGCTTCTTTTTCCAATCTTGGGTGGGGTGCTCTGGATCGTACGCCAGTAACGTTTCCATTTTTATCAATTTTAAAAATGACACTGATGCGTTGTCTTCCAGACAATCCTAAGTCTCCAGCCAAGTCAGTGTTGAATTTACGTTGAACAAATTTGGCAATTTTATCAGACATACACTTTCTTTTTTCTGCATTTGTGCCGCGTTCACAACCAGGATATTCCGGCACGTTTTCAATTACCGCAAAAGGCACTTCAACATCCTCTTCAACCTCTTCAATTTCAATTTCTTCGACCTCAATCTCTTCTTCCTGATCGGTTTCAGTAGATTCAATTACGGTTTCTTCAACCTCTTCCTCATCTTCAACCACTTCAATAACTTCTGGAGCCGCTGGTGGAGGTGGTGGAGGTGGTGGGGGAATTATTTGCTCAATGATGGGGATTTCCTCATCTAATTCGTCATCGAGATTCAACTTTCCAATGTCAATATCAGACTTGTCGTAAGTCTTATAATTTAGAGTAGAGTATGTTAAAAACAGCATCAAGGCCAAGCCAACAGCGAAATAGATAGAACCATTTCTACTGACGTTTGCTTTTGGGTTTTTTTTAGATTCCATTGGGTTTGATTTTTTCTACGGGTGTTAAATTAAATAAAAATTATAGAACTACATAAGCGATTCTAGTTTTTTAACAATGAATGGTTTTTTTAAACGGATTATCTGGCCCATTGTCAAAATTCCAGCGGTGTTGGCAGCGATATCGTAAAATTCAAAGGCTCTGTAGTAAGTAAGTTTCACTTGTAATATTTCAATAACTATACCAAAAATGATGGCGGCTGTGATTGCTTTTTTTAGACTGTTTTTTATTTTATTGATGACAAACAAGAAAAAAATTACAAAACAGAGGATTGCAAAAGCCGTAAAGTGAATTAACTTATCTTGAAATGCTAGGTCCAATATAAGCGTTTCGCTCATGTTAATAAGACTGCCAAAAACCATTAAGGCCATATAGCTGAAGCCAATGGTGTTAAAAATATACTTTTTAACCATCTATTAGAGCCTTATAAGCAGAAGCATCCAACAAAGACTCTAAAGCTGAGGCGTCATTACATTTGAGCTTGATCATCCATCCTTTTCCATAGGGGTCGTCATTAACCTGTTCTGGGGCCTCTTCAAGTGCCTCATTAAATTCAATGATTTCTCCAGCCAATGGAAGGAATAAATCTGAAACTGTTTTTACAGCTTCTACAGTGCCGAAAACCTCTTCAGCTTCAAGGGTCTCGTTTAATGTATCGACTTCAACATAGACAATATCGCCCAATTCACTCTGTGCAAAATCTGTGATGCCAATAGTAAGAATATCGCCTTCAACGCGAACCCATTCATGGTCTTTAGTATACTTTAATTGCTGTGGGATGTTCATAAATTCAATTTTTAAAAAAGTTAGTTTCCAAAGTTATAGCGTAAAGTAAATCCGGATCTGATGGTTGATTGGGGAAAGGCGGTAGAAATGGCATATTCCGAAAATGCGTAGTCGAAATAAAAGATCGCCGTAAGATTATTACTAAAGGCATAATCGGCAGCATATTTTAAGCTCCATATGGTTTGACCAGCGCTGACTTGGTTGTTATCCAAATCCAAATACCGAATGATTGTCTTGTTATTTCTAACAGATATATCCATCTTCATATTTAAATCACTTTTTATAATTTTTCGGGGGCCAGCAAGTTTCGACCGGATTCTCAAATCCTTAATGCGATAACCCAACCCAAAAACGTATTCATTACCTTGAATCTCTGTCAATAGATTGTTATCAAAACTCATAGACAAGCTACGATCTTTTTTAATTTCTGCGGAAAGTTTAACAGAATTTTTCATTTCAAAATCTAACTTGACCAAGGGACTAAATTGCTCAACCAAATTGACATTACTAAACAAGGTTTGTGGTTTGAAATTACCGGACTGGTCCAAAACATTGGGATCCTGAAAAGTAAACTCTACTGTGGGGTCGGCGGCTTGGAAGTCCAAGTTTGTTCTGAACTGATTGACCGTGTAAGTAGCTCTGTAACCGTGAGTAATTGAAAATCGTTTAAAATTCTTCTTAAACCACTTATTTCTCATTAATCCTGTATACTTTAAAGTCCAATTTGGTATGGGGAGGTCTCTAAAAGCATTTAGGGAAATATTATCTGGAGTATGTCCAGAATAGGCGGATAAAAATGCGGGGAGTAATACCGCTTGGCTGTTTTTACCAAAACCTAATGGATACCCCTCAGCGTCCAAGTCATAGGCCGCGGGACCGTAAAAATTGTCAGCCAAACGCCTGGCAATTACCAAGCGGTTGTTTTTAAAATCTTCAAATGGTGCTGAGCTAATTTCATCACTTTTACTGAAGGCTGTCCTTATGAGTGATGTGGAAATATTAAAATTACCAAAGGTGTTTTGAATTAAAGAATTATAAGTATCGCTAAGTCCGTCGCTATTTAAATCTGTGGTGTTGTAATTCTCTGTAAAGTTAGTCGCATAGGTTTTACCGCCTGTAAAATCAATTTTTAAATCTGTTATCGGCTCTGTATTGATAGCATAGTCTAAATTCTCATTGTGGCTTTCGGTATACTGTTGATTGAATTGGTCGAAGGTCGTTAGCCATCCATTTTGTGCTGCAATATGACGAACATCCCTTTGACTGCCTATGGTGTACCCCAAAGTGGGTTGTAGCGTACCTAAAAGTCCAGGAGTTGGTAGATAGCCGGGTAAAAAAGAACTGTTTGTTTCTGAGTAATTAAATTGCATTCTATTTACAGCCGTAAGTAAACCAATACCAAAATCTTTGAGATTAAACTTAGATTTTGACGAATTGTTATTGGATCTACTGTTATTTAAATCTGCAACAGAGCGCGAGGGTTGTCTTCTACTAGAGCGGCTAGATTTTGATTTTTTAAGCCCCAAATAGCGGTATAATTTACGCATGTCAAAAGAGCTGTTAAAATTGTGCTGATTGGCGTTGGAAATAGAGTTGCCTAAATTATAGGTCTGCCCTTCAACAACCAGTTGTCCAAATAAATCAGAACCTTTGTTCCACTGAAAATCACCTGTATAGGAATAATTCGCACTTAAGAAATTAAAGGCAGGTATCTTGTTTATGGGTAATTCATAATTAATTCCCAGCTGTTGGGTGTGGCGATTGGGGTCTCCAAAATCAAAAAAGCGGTCCCATATGTCTAAACTAGGATCTTGATCACCGTTTAAATCATCATTTATAAAGTAATTTCGCACAATGTGATTGTTTGATGAGTTGAAATTTAAACTCAGGGCTTTGGTTAGCTGATAATTGATGGTGTATTGCAAATCGAAGGAGTAGTTACGGCGAATCAATTCATCTACAGTAATATTGCTGGCACCCAAATCAGCATCCCTAAACTTTTGACTGTTAAACTGACGTATGATATCAGAATTAATAGTTAAGGTTGATGGCAATAAATTTAAATTAAATTCTTTTAAAATTTTCCAATACTTACTTCTAAAAAGAGAGTCGTTTTTTGCAAACGGTTCAAAATTTATGGGTTGAAAACTATGATTGTAATTAGCACCCATGCGCACGTTTTGATCTAGTGAACTCTCTATCTCGAAATCCCGGTGTTGCACTTCGTTATATGAGTAATTAAGGGTGAGATTTTCAACGTCGTAAGCTCTTGGTTTGCTGTCAGGACTGCGCTGTTTTCTAACCCCGATAAAATTAATACTTTGGCGTTTTGTATAATCCTCAGATTGGGATAAAATTCGCTCTCTTTCTTGTGTGGACTCTGCAGCATCCAAACGGCTTTGAAGTTTTAAATCTTTATATTGCTGGTCGTATTCTGGTGTAATCAGTGTTTCACTCTGTCCATAATTAAGAGGAATTTGAAGTCCCCATTTTTTGGGCAATAATTGCCCTACATTAATATTGGCAACTACATCATACTGCTTCAGATCCTCTCTGCTTCGCTCGTTTGGACCTTGGTCTAAATTACCAAAACCAGTCGTTGATCGCTTGGCGGTAGCATTTACATTCATAAAGTCTGCAATATTAGAATCCATGCTCATGATTGCCGCCCAACCACCTTGGTTGTCCATATCCGCAATGCGGAGTTCGTTAAACCACACTTCTGTACATAAATCTGAAGCGCCAATGTTTTTTAATCCAATCATAAGGGTTCGTATGTCTCCAAAATTTGGATTCCCCTTGATAGCAATCCGCTGTTCAAAAGGTGTTTCTGTTTGAGATGAGTTGGCCGTCAAAGAAAATGGTAAAAATTCTCCTACTGGGGTTTCTTGTAGTTCACCATCTGTAATATTGTAAAAAGTAGGGTCCTCATTGGTCAGGGTGCCCTGATTGATTCCCAAAGATTTAATGGTCTCTAAAAATTCAAGGGGAATGTCAATTTCATTAAGGGCTGGCCAAACTTCAGATTCAGGAGATCCAACGGTTCCAGAAGATTTTCTGAGGGGCAATTCTAATTGATAATAGTTTTGAGTGAAATCATTTCCCATCCTTACAAATGCAACCAAATCACCTTGCTGAAAACTGTCGGCTTCTCCATCCTCAGCATGGATAAACATTTTTATTTTTTTGTATTGACGCATGTCTACGTTGATGTTCTTAAAAACAGCTCTTGCATCTTGGGGTTCTAAATCACAGACATCAACTACTAGAGACTGTTCGTTCTGACGTACAATATTATTGTTGTTATTAAGCTGCTCACGCTGTACACTTGGGGGAGAAACATAACTTCCGTCATTCTCTTGAATTCCAACAATCCCAACACTAAAATCTGTTGGTTCTGTTAGCGTAGCGGCATTTGAATCTTCGTCTAGGGACTGCTGAAAACGCCTCCAATCGCTTCTAACCAAGTCAAAGGTGCCAAATCTAAAAACAGTGGTTTGGGTAAAATCTTTAAGGTAAAGCCTTGTAAATCGGATGGATCTAAAATCGGAAATACCTCCAATGGCATTCGTATGGGCAGTTAATGGAATTCTAAACTGATACCATTTTATTTCACCTGATGGGGAGCCATTGGGAAGTGTAATATTGGTCAGTGACTTTCGATCGACAATATAGGGGTTGTTGACATTGTTTAAGGCAGCCTGATTGATTTCCATTTCATACTCAAAATAACTGTCAATGGTGTTCATGGTATTGTCCCTATTGATGTCCTCTACATCTGGCTGGGTTGTAGAGCCACGATTGGTATCAGTGAATATATCAGGAGAATTCCCCTCCAGGCCATTATAATACTTATATCTATCAAAAATACCACCTTCAGTATTTAGGTAATAGGTATAATTGTCATTGGCTGGATCCGATAAATTTGAAAAGGCGGAAAATCTAGGGTCTGTGGAACTTGCCTCTTCAAAATCGTCATAGCCATCCAGACCGACATCTTGGTTATCGCGCTGTTGTCCCTGGGATGAAAAGGCATAAATTAAAGATTGATTCTGTGGTGTTACAGTCCCCCAAGCAGTTTGTGGCAAAAGACTGATATCCCCATTATCGGGCAAACCATTTTCATATTGTTTTTTGCCGTCTTTAATAACATCTTCAGATATATTACCAAGGTTTAATACAAGTTTACCACCTGAGTTAGATGGATTGTCTAAGAAGGGGTCCATCAACCAAAACTCGATATACTCTACGTTGGCTTGCTCAAAATCGGTGGAAGTCAATTGCCTAGAGATACCTGCCCAACTGTCTTGCGGAACATCCAAAATTCCATCTTCTGCACCCGATTGATAATTGTAGGGCCCACGTTCTGTTGGCCTGTAGACTAGGTCCAAAGAATTGATGACGGTATATTGCCCACTGACAAGGTCTATCTCTGGAAATAGTTCATCAATAAAAATCCTTCTTGTGTATAAATTTGAAACATCATTGTCTGTAATTTCTCCGGGGCGTTGAGAGCTGTAAAATATAGGGTCAACTGTATACCAGTTCAACAAAGCGCGGTCAAAACCATTTTGATAACCATTATCGTCCTCATTACCTTGGGAATAAATACGTCCCAACCCTTTTGGTCGACTGGATATAAGCCAGGATTGTGGGCTGAGTAAACTTATGCCATTTTGAGTGCCCTCAAAGTCATCAATGTATGATGTTACTTCATTGTTGAAGTCGGTTCCTTTTGGAGCTCCGGGTTTTAAATAAGCAAATTCACCACGCACGGACACATTGGAGGAAACATCGCTGTCAATATTGGGTAGTTTATTAGCCATTCTGGTTAAAAAGGGTACTTCTGTGGAATAGTTCCCGTTAAGCCCAATAATGGTATTATTTATGGGTTCCGTCCCATAATTTGCTTTTTGAGTGATGGGGCGCTCATTTAAATTGAGTAAGGTCGCACCTAGTACAAAATTCTCATTGAATTGATGCTCAACATTAAAACCAGAAAATCTTTTTGTTTGCTGACCAAAAACGGCATTGTTTTCAACTGAAACTTGAATGGGAATATTGGAGGCTTGCAGAGAGGGATCTAAAATTTGAACGGTTCCGATTTGATAATTAACCGTATAGTCGACCCCTTCGACCAGTACACGACCGCCGGCAGTAACCTTGACAGAGCCTCTGGGAACATTAAAAGCACCTATGGGAATACCCGATCCACCACTAGATTTATAGCGGCCACGGATTAGGAATTTATTTTTTTCAATGTCCTGAAGCGCTGCTGTTTTGGTACTGCTGTACAAGCTTCTATAAACATATTTGGATTGATTCGCATTATAGTTCCCCGGGGTGGCCTCATCAGCTTCATAGTTTTCAGAGGGGTCCAGTCGCAAGATTTCAAACAAATAATCCCCAAAGGGTTCGACTTTGGTGAAAATGATTTTGCCATTTTGAGGAACTACAGTGATTCCCGGAACAAAATCAAAAAAACCATCTCCTTTGTTTTGGGGGTCATTGTTATAATTGAGTCGGTCAAAATTAAACAATCGAATCAATGGGGTTTGATTGATTGGGTCTGCATTTCCAAAAGGTGCTGGAAAAGGGGTCCCTGCTACCGCAGTAATATAATTTAAAGAAGACGTTTCATTGTAAAAAATATTAAATTTAAAATCCTCTTGAGATAATTGAAAAGCTCCAGTGTCATAGATATTTTTCATCATCAAGTCCCAAATGGGTTGATCGACATTAGTCACAGCACTCTTTAACATCTTTAACACCAAACTTTGATTGTTTACAATTTGATTCCCTGTATTGATATCTGTATTAACATCAGTTGCATTGAGACCGTCATTGGCAAACTCCCCAACCTGATAAACCTCTCCACCCACTGTAAACTGGTAGGCCACAGCCAAGACCTCGTCATTTTGAAGTCGCTGATTTAAAGAGATATAACCCAATTGGGTGTTCAAGGTGTAGCCACTACCTTGATTTAGTTTTCTGGCATTTTCTAATTTCCCGTAATCAAAACCTTCGTTAACACCGCTAACTAAAAATCCTGACTGTACTGTAGCAATATCTCGAATGGACTCCGTTAACTGTGAACCCACACTGCCAATATTAGAAGGATCAAAAGCATTATTTGAATTGTCTGGATAGCTTCCGGGGACAACATTGACAAATCCAGCAGGAGGAGCCGTCAAGCCAATTCTGGTGGATTCTCCAAGATCTTGAAGTGCAACAATATTTCGAATGTTTTGTGTTTGATTAGTGCGGTTGGTCACCCAGACTTCAATTCTAGTAATTTGAACCTGAGAGTTAATAAAAGGGTAATTCTCTAAAGATTGGTCATAATGTTCTCTAAAGTAATGCCCTAAGAAAAAATGTCTATTTTCATCGTAATCCAAGCCGAAGAAATCAAAATCTTGAAGAGTTCCACCACCTTGGGCTACAATATTTCTGGTTTCGGACTGCTGCTCGGAAAATACACCGGTAATGCGCGTTTTACCAAATTGCAGTTCGGTCTTAATTCCAAATAAACTTTGGGCGCCATTTATCAGAGAGCTGTTCAAAGGCATATTGATATTTCCGATTTCTAATTTTTGAAGAATATTATCTTCTCCTCCATCAACTGTGGGGTCAAAATCTAGCTTAAATAAGTTTTGAAAATCAAAAGTAGACTGGGTGTCATAATTTGCATTTACCTGAAGTCGGGTACCAACCTTTCCTGTTAGGCTCAAGCTAATACGTTGATCAAAATCAAAGGTAAGATTGCTTTGATTTCTAGGAGAAAAGGTAGGGTTTTCTTGCTTGGTATACATAACACCAAGATCCATTTCAACAGAACCCTGAGGCACTATTGAGATGACGTTACCACCAAAAATTGTTTCAAAAAACCTGGAATTTACGTAAAGGTCTGGAATTAAATTTTTAGCAGCGTCCGCATCGCCGTTCCTCAATCCGTCGTAAGCCTCTATTTTTTCTTTGTAATAGTCTTTTAAGTTTTCACTTTTAATGAGAGCTTGAAATTCTCTAGGTGTTAAAATAACAGGGTAATTAATATCGTAATCCCCAATTCTTGAACTATAATAATAACGATTTGTAATTGGGTCGTAGCGGTACTGATTGACAATGCTGCTAGGGTTTGGAATATCTAAGTCTCTAAATGAAAAAGTAGTGGATGTAGAATCTCTCACAATTGGGGATTGCTGACCCCAAAGGATATATACAAAACCCAACAGTGCTATCAAAACATTGGATCGCTTTAAAACTATCTTTGAGATAAAAATTTTCAATACCTATAGGTTTTTGAGAGCTTCTTTGATAATTCGCTCCACGGAAGCGTCTGGGGCATTACTCATTATTTTGACAACAACTCGTTCACTTTGCTTTTTGGTAAAGCCCAAGACTTCCAATGCAGATAACGCTTCTTCTTTGTTTGTATTGTTTGAAACATGAAGACTTTCATCAATATCGTATATTTTTAAAATCTTATCTTTTAAGTCGATTATGACGCGCTGCGCTGTTTTCAGCCCAATCCCTTTGACCGATTGAATCAAAGCCACGTCTTCAGCCGCAATGCCCTCTCTAATTTGTTTGGGCGTTAAAGAAGATAACATGGTTCTAGCGGTATTGGTCCCAATGCCACTAACAGAAATCAAGAGCCGGAAAATCTCCCGCTCCATTGTTGTTGAAAATCCATAAAGTTGATGTGAATCCTCTTTAACTTGCAGATGTGTCAAAAGTTTAATAGACTCATTATTTGTTAATTGAGAAAATGTGTGCAGTGAGATGTGAATAAAATAACCAACACCACTACAATCAATAACCACTCCTGTAGGCGACTTTTCCACCAATCTTCCTCTTATATGCGTAATCATTTTTTGGATATTAGAATTCCAAATGTACTAAAATTATCATACACTTTAAGTTGAAAAATTCAAGCCCGTTATGTTATAGATTTTCTTTCTGTTGCGCATCGATAACCGCCACTGCAGTCATATTGACAATTTCGTCTACACTGGCTCCAAACTGAATGATGTGAACTGGTTTTTTAAGCCCCATCATAATGGGTCCAATGGACTCAGCACTATTGAGTTCTTTTAGTAACTTATAGGTGATATTGGCGGATTCTAAATTTGGAAAAATCAAAGCATTTACTTTTCTATTGGCGAGTTTCGAAAAAGGAAAATTAGCCTTAAGCATTTCACTGTTTAGAGCAAAGTCTGTTTGCAATTCTCCATCTACAGATAAATCGGGATGGCGACGATGTAAATAAGCGACGGCTTCCCTAACTTTGGTAGCGGTATGGTCTTTGGAAGAGCCAAAATTTGAATACGACAGCATGGCCATGACAGGCTTGATCCCAAACATTTTCATAACCCCAGAAGTCATTTGTGTGATTTTTATCAAATCGTGAGCTGTTGGGTTGATGTTAATGGCTGTATCACTTAAAAACATAGGCCCGCGCTGGGTAATCATTACATTGGTCGTGGCAATTCTGGTGGAGCCTGGCGCCAGACCAATCAAATCCAACATCGGTTTGACAATGGAGGGGTAATTCCTAGAATAGCCTGTTATCAAAGCATCAGCATCTCCTTCATTGACCATCATGGCTGCGTAGTAATTTCGCTCTCGCATGAGTTTTTGAGCCGAAAAAAGTGTTTGTCCACGGCGTCCTTGTTGCTTCCAAAACACCTCTCCATATTTATTCTTTTGTTCGATATGCGTCTCATCTTTAGGATCAATAATCGGCACATTTGCATCAAACTCAAGTTCACTTTTAAGGGATTCGATTTGCTTTTTATTACCCAATAAAATTGGGTGAGCGATGCCCTCCTCATGTACAATTTGGGCCGCTTTTAAAACGTCTAATTGATCGGCCTCAGCAAAGACCACCCGCTTGGGATTTGATTTGGCACGGTCAAACAATAAGCGTACAATTTTATTGTCAGCATTCATGCGGTCTAACAACTTTTCCTCATATTTTTCCCAGTCTAAAATAGGAGATTGTGCCACACCACTTTCCATGGCTGCCTTAGCAACCGCTGGAGGTATTTTTGCAATCAAACGCGGATCAAAGGGCTTGGGGATGATGTAGTCACTGCCGAAAGCGAGACGCATTTCTCCGTAGGCAATATTAACTTGTTCAGGAACTGGTTCTTTGGCCAGTTCTGCCAATGCGACAACAGCTGCTTTTTTCATAGCTTCATTAATCGTGGTCGCTCTAACGTCAAGCGCACCACGAAAAATAAAGGGAAATCCCAAAACGTTATTAACCTGGTTGGGGTTGTCACTGCGGCCAGTCGCCATAATAATATCATCTCTGGTCTTTACAGCCAAATTGTATTTAATTTCTGGATTTGGATTGGCCATGGCAAATACAATAGGTTTTGTAGCCATGGATTTCAGCATTTTTGGGGTCACTAAATCTGAAATTGATAATCCAATAAAAACATCCGCTCCGACCATAGCCTGGTCGAGTGAATCTATTGTTTTTGCTGTAGCAAATTCTGCCTTTTGAGCAGTTAAATTTTCTCGGTCCTGACGAATAACCCCCTTGCTGTCTATCATAACTATATTTTCGCATTTGGCACCAAGGGATCTGTAAAGACGGGTACATGAAATTGCAGCCGCCCCTGCACCACTCACAACAATTTGAACCTCACCAATTTTCTTTTCAGCCAATTCAAGAGCATTTAAAAGCGCCGCGGCAGATATTATAGCGGTGCCGTGTTGATCATCGTGCATCACTGGAATATTTAGTTCTTCTTTTAAGCGTCTTTCAATTTCAAAAGCTTCTGGTGCTTTGATGTCTTCTAAATTAATCCCACCAAAAGTCGGGGCTATATTTTTGACTGTTTCTATAAATTCATCGATATTTTCAGTGTCAACTTCAATGTCAAAGACATCAATATCCGCAAAGATTTTAAATAGCAACCCTTTCCCTTCCATAACTGGTTTTGAAGCTTCGGGGCCAATATTTCCAAGACCTAAAACAGCCGTTCCATTGGATATTACAGCTACCAAATTTCCTTTGGAGGTATATTTATAAGCTTCAGATGGATTTTTTTTAATCTCAAGACAAGGGGCTGCAACCCCGGGAGAGTATGCCAAGGATAAATCACGCTGGGTGGCATATTTTTTTGTAGGGACGACTTGAATTTTTCCAGGGTTGGGCTTGGCGTGATACGCCAAAGCTTCCAACTCATGTCTTGTGCGTTTTGACATAATAAAATTTTAATTATTAAAGATACAAACTTAGGTGTAAATGTCGCATAAGAAAATGGTGGTTATTCATATAAAAATCTAATATTTCGCTTTAAACCGCTGTATTTGGTTCGTTTTACAGCGGACTTTTTAAAGACCTTGTTAAAAGTTTCTTGAGTAATTTCCTCCCAATCCTTTTTTGACATTGAAAGCAGTTCGGGCTTGGGACTAAAAAGGGGTTCACTGTGGTTTTTGGAAAAGCGGTTCCATGGACAGACCTCTTGACAAACATCACAGCCAAACATCCATTGATCAAACTGTCCCTTCATCTCATTAGGAATATTCTCCTTTAATTCGATGGTAAAGTAAGAGATACACTTGCTGCCATCCACTTTGTAGGGTTCAGTAATGGCCTGTGTAGGACAGGCATCAATACAAGCCGTGCAGCTACCGCAATGGTCAGTAACTGCATGATCTACCTCCAAGTCTAAATCGATAATAAGCTCCGCTATAAAGTAGTATGAGCCTACTTTTTGAGTAATTAAATTACTGTGCTTACCAATCCATCCCAATCCTGATTTTTTGGCCCATGCTTTTTCCATAATGGGAGCAGAATCTACAAAGGCACGTCCGTGAACATCTCCAATTTCTTCTTTGATATATTCCAGGAGTTGTTTTAATTTATCTTTTATGATATAGTGGTAATCTAACCCATAAGCATATTTACTTATTTTAGGGGCATTGGGGTCTTGTTGCACAGCGTCTGTATAATAATTATAGGTAAGTGAAATAACGCTTTTTGAACCTTCAACTAATAAGGTTGGATCTAGGCGCTTGTCAAAATGATTTTCCATATAATGCATATTACCATGCATATTGTTGTGCAACCAGCTCTCCAATCGCGGGGCCTCTTCCTCTAAAAATTCTGCTTTACTGATTCCACAGGATAAAAACCCGAGGCGTTTAGCCTCGGCTTTGATACTTGTGGCATACAGCTCTTTATTTGACATGTTTAAAACAAACCTTTTTGATAATCCCCTCTTTGACGACCGAGGTGTTTGTAGGCCAATTCTGTGACTTCGCGACCCCTGGGCGTGCGCATGATAAAGCCTTGCTGAATGAGAAAGGGTTCGTAAACTTCTTCGATGGTTTCAGGACTTTCGCTTACGGCCGTGGCTATTGTGGTAATTCCCACAGGACCTCCTTTAAATTTATCAATAATTGTTGTCAATATTTTATTGTCCATATCATCCAAACCATGGGCGTCTACATTGAGGGCTTTTAATCCAAATCTAGCAATCTCAATATCGATGTCTCCATTGCCTTTTATCTGAGCGAAATCACGAACTCGCCTGAGCAAGGCATTGGCAATTCTAGGCGTTCCGCGACTCCGTCCAGCAATTTCAACGGCCGCTTCAAAACTTATTGGAACCTTTAAAATTTCTGCGCTACGTTGTACGATTGTTGAAAGTAGTTCTGTCGAATAATATTCCAGTCGGCTGCTGATTCCAAAACGAGCCCGCATCGGAGCGGTGAGCAGTCCA
>MDTC01120174.1_pt1 | contig 13666 bp, 10 predicted proteins | sample 811181 | NCBI WGS metagenome assembly MDTC01 (sample SAMN05326644, study PRJNA326480) | marine metagenome | isolation source: seawater | place: Pacific Ocean: North | collected 2011
TGATTCTCAAAGCATCACCAGAGGTTCAAGAAGACATTGATCTGATCCTCACCGTTGGCGGTGATGGCACAGTACTGGCTGGATTGAGCCATCTGCCAAACTACCCTGTTCTTGCAGTCAATTATGGAACGGTAGGTTTTCTGACCACAGGCAATCCGGAGGAACTGAACACGATCCTGGAGCGAATCCAGCAAGGACGTTTTGTTATCAGCGAACGTTCGATTCTTGAATGCATCCATCCACAAGGAATTGCCTATGCCGTTAATGAGGTGGTGATCAAAGGAGCAACCCGTTTGGTCAATATGTCCTTGGCCATCAACGACCATCCCATTCGCAAAATCCGGGGGGACGGTTTCATTGTGGGAACGGCCACAGGCAGTACGGGTTATCTGCTAGCAGCTGGTTCTCCGATCGTAATGCCAGAATTACGTTGCATGATTCTGAGTGGCCTGAATGAATATGATTTTCGTGCAAGGCATCTGGTGATCACCCATGATTCAAGAGTTGAACTGGAAATCATGACCAACACCCGGGAAAAGGACATTCACCTTGCCGCTGACGGGCAAAGTAGGGGACCGCTGGTTCCAGGAGATAAGGTGTTGATCCGGGAATCTGAGCGAAGAGCAAAACTGATCTTCATGGAACCTGATTATTTCTTCCAAACCCTCTCTTCCCGCCTCTCTTGGTTCCAACGCACAGGAGGTTCCTGAGGCATGCTGCTCCAACTTCCTTTATGGCGCTATCCTGCAGTCGTAATCTTTTCGGTGTTGATGCACGGGATCTTGGTGCTGATCTTGTTCAGTGAATACCGAAGGGATCCGGTCTCGACTCAAATCGAATGGTTCGAATTGAGAGAAATGCAGCTACCGAAAAAAAACAATACCCAAGCATCAGCCTCTTCACCTGCGATGGCTCCTGCATCAAAAAAACCGGAGCGTATTCCTGTGAAATCTGAAATCACCGTGCAGGATTCGAAGTTGGATGAACTGCCGACTGTGATTATCCCACCAGTCACGAAGAAACCTTTTGCTGAAAAAAAGCTTACAAAGGAGCCAGCCTCATTCTCTGAACTCAAGACACCGCCCGCTGAAGAAGAAATCATCACCCTTGAGCCTATCCAGAATCCAATCCCAGCAGAAGTTATTCAGGAAGATATGGAGGAAACTCTTTTGGAAACGAATCCAGAAACATCAATTCAACAGACGATCCCGGTCCTGGAGGAAAAATCAGCTTCAGTCTTCAGTCTAGATGAGGTTTTGCAACAGACGAAAAACTTCCCAAAAAAAACAGAATGGAACGAGACCATGGAAGGGCAAGCAGTTTCCAATTCTCTGGGAAATCTGTTGTCGGGCATCCGTATGGTCCGATTATCCGTTCCGAAGAAAGAGGAGGAACAAAACATGCGTCTTGATAGTCTGGATGCACAGACCTATCTTCAGGATTTGAATCATTTTTTTGCTCAGCATTGGGAAGTGCCTCTCCATCTTGCGGAAAGCGAGCTAACGGTGGTGGTACGCATCCGAATCGATAAGGCAGGACGAATCGAAAAGACAAAGATTGAGACCTCCTCAGGGGATGCAGAACTAGATCATTCGGTGTCACGACTCTTGAAAAACTTGCAATCTCTCCCATCCTTGCCATATTCCTATCTTGGGCATTTCTACGAATTCGGAATTAAATTCACCCCCCGCGATCTTCAGTTCTGACCCGCCCAGTCGGACTTTTCTTCATCATGTTTTTGGATTGGACATGCTCCGTCTGATCATTCTCTTATTGCTCATTGTTTGTGGATGGTGCCCAAGCGCTGTCTATGCTGGCCCAATCGATTATTTCGACATCACCCGGCCTAAATTCAAACCACTACCTGTGGTGATCAGTATGAGCCCGGCCAATCATTTAAACGGACTTTACGTCCAGTCAGTCTTTCAAAGCAATCTGGAACAAACCCTTTTTTTCCAGATTTTTGAAGAGAAGTCTCATGCTGAAAAAACAACAAATTCAATAGATTCCCCTGCATTTAGGATGGAAATGCAGATCTTGCAAGAAAAACCATTGAAATTCCTATTCACCCTTTATGGCCGTGAACAGGAAACGCCAGTGGCTTCAGGGAATTTGAGCGAGGACAAAAAAACCGACCTGAGACAGCTTGGGCTGCAAATGGCCAATACTTTCATTAAAAACTCTTTGGGCTTCAAAGGGATTGCCGAAAGTCAGATTGCCTATACCTCGCAAAAGAAAAACGGGCGAAAAAACATCATGCTTTCCAGTTATGACGGAACCAACCAGCAGCGTTTTTCCTACAATCTTGGTTCCAACAACCACGCCAGCTGGGCCTTCGACAATCAGAATCTACTCTACACGACCTTTACCCGTTCCAATGTTCAGATCGCTATCCAGCCTTCAAAGAGACTTCGTGCTAGCATCCTCTCTTTTCCGGATGGAACCCAGCCCCAGGGCGGGAGTTGGTCTCCCAGAGGTGATTCGATCTTGATCACTCTGATGACCAAGGGAAATTCTGACATCTATAGCTACCAGTTAAAAAACCGGAAATTGGAACGGATCCTGGCATGGAAAAGCCTGGAAACCTCCCCATCCTGGTCTAAAGATGCCTCTTCCATCGTGTTTGTGTCTGATAGTGTGAGGTTTCAGCAACCGCAGATTTATATCCACGACACAACAAAAAATAAAACGCGGAGAATAACATTCCGAGGAAAATACAACAGTTCCCCGCGTTGGTCTCCCGATGGGACCCAGATCCTCTATGAAGGAAAGCGGAAGGGATATTTTCAGATTTTCAAATACACCCTTTCCTCCAACCGCCATCTTCAACTGACCTTCGGACGTTTCAACAGTGAAAAACCGGACTGGTCTCCTAATGGGAAGCAGATTGTTTTTTCTTCAAAACGGAACGGTCTTTCGAAATTGTTTCTGACTTCCGTTCATGGCGGAAGGATGATCCGGCTTACCACCACTCCTAAATCCGTTGTCGAAACCAATCCGGTTTGGAGTAAGTAATGATCATGGTTTCGAGTCGCTGGTTCCTTGTCTTTTCCCTTTTCCTGATTATAACCTCGTCTTTTTCCCAACTTTCTGGAAGCGAATTGGATGAACTTCGTGAAAGTCTCCAGCGTCAAGATGCACGGATCCGGAGGATGCAGAGCCTGATTGCAGAGCAAAATGCCAGACAAGACGGGATTGAACAAACACAGCCACCTCTTGACCTCATCGAATCACTCTATGAGGATCTGAATCGGATGCAAGAGGAACTTCAGAACCTATGGCCGAGGCTGGTAGCCATGGAAGAACAAATGGAACGTCAATGGGCTGAGGCCCTTGAAGCACATAAAGATGACCTGAAACTCGGAATGCTGGCCCTGATGGCAGGAAATCCGGATTCTGCAGCAGAATGGTTTAAACCCTTTTTGACAGATGATTCCCAGCCTCAACTTAGAAGCAATTTGCTGATGGCTCTTGCAAATTCATACCTGGAACAAGGGTTTGCGGAGCAGGCGGCCTCCTATTATGGGACCGTAATAGGGCAACCTGACAGAGGACGGCATTACCCTCTGGCATTGTTTTCCCTTGGAAGGGCATTCGAGATGCTTGGTGAGAAAAACAAACGGGATGTCGTCTGGAGGGAACTGGCTGAAAATTTTTCAGAACATCCACTGACCCGTCAGGCACAGTTGTCGCAAAAGCCTAAACTGGATGATCAAATCCTGGATGATTCCATTGATAACCCATCGGTGACCAAAAAATCAGACGAACCAAGCGTGATTGCAAACTGAAAATGGGTTCTGAAAAAACATCTGTTCGAGTGATTCCGGTGACTCATGCCAGACCATGGCTTGAAGAGAAACTAAGGAATCTCGAATTAAAATTGGCAGGGGTTCAAGATTTTGGAGAGGTCTCTCATGAAGAAGGATTCCGAGAAAGGATTCTGGTTTTGGCAAAGCATCGTGATGAATACACGAGCCAACTCCAAATGCTGTATCAGGAATTCGGAGAGCTTTTTCGGGATTATGCAGGTTATGAAAATCCTCCGGTACTCGAGGAGCATCCCGTTTTTGAAAAAATCAAAAAAACTGCCTGGATTCCAGCCACCGAAGACCAGTACCTGCTCGGAAGCTTGGATTTGGAAGGAGAAGGTAACAGCAGAATACGCGATTGGTGTAATCAATTGGATCTGCTGGAAAAGAATGTGATTGGCATGAATGATGTCATTCATGAATTTTACCAGGAGCGGAATCAGCGTAACCAGGGGATTGAAATGGACCAGTTGGAACTGGTACTTGAACAGCAGAAAGTCCTCATACAGGAATCCCTCAAATTACAGCAGGAGAATCAGAAACAAATCAAACGTGACCAGCGCCTGTTGATGCAGCAGAAAAAAACACTTGCTTCCAAACAGGTTAATCTCAAAAAGAAAGAGGAGGAACTACAGTCGAACCGTCAAAAGCTTGCAGAGGATCAGGCCTTACTGATGGCTCGTGAAGAAAGCCTCCAGCTCGGACAAACCCAACTTGAACAGAACCAAGGTCTGCTAATCGATGCTGCTGAGTTAATACGCAGCCAGGCTCAGCTTATGTCGGAAGAAGTCTCACGACTTGAAAAATTCAATCAGGAAACAAACCAGGAAGCACCTGATGAGGCTGAACTTCTACAAACTAAGACCAAGCAGGATTTAGGTGTCCTGCTCAGCAATCATCAAGATCTCCTCAGGCAGCAAAAGGAACTTCTGGAAGGAATAGAAAACGCAGGAGACCGGTTGGACCAAGACAAGAACTGGATAAAAAGCCTACTCAAAGGTTTGCTCGATCAGCAGGAAAAATTCCAGCATACCGAAGACCAAATGCGTGAACGTGAAAAGGAATCCATCATCCGCAAGGAGACTGACCTTCAGAATGAACGGGGCTGGATCAAGGTTGAAAAAGCTAAACTTCGACAGTCGGAAATTCAAAAGGAAGAACACGAAACAACAGTCTCGGATCCTCTTTTCTGAAGTTCTCTCTTATTTCAACGTCATTTTTTAGCTGAATCCCTCCGAAACACCCATGAAACCTCAAAGACTGGTGCTTAAAATCGGCACCAATGTCCTTCAGCGTCCTAATGGCAAACTGGATTACAATCAAATCAGTGAATTCACTGCACTGGTGGCCGAAATTCGATCTCGCCATCATGAGGTCCTAATCATCAGCTCAGGGGCAGTGGGAGCAGGCCGGGAATTTTGTCAGTTAGATACTGCCGAGAATCCTCTGATCCAGAAACAAATTCTGGCATCGGTTGGGCAGGCGAGGCTTATGCAGATCTATACTGATTTTCTCCGGGAACATCATCACACTGCTGCGCAGGTACTGCTCACTCGAGCAGATTTTGGCAACAGGGCCTCATATCTCAACATTCGCAACACCTTGACCCATCTGATCAAGGCCGGGATTGTACCCATCGTCAATGAAAATGATGTTGTGGCAACGGAAGAACTGACGCTGAATTTTGGTGACAATGACTGGCTGGCAGTCTATGTTGCGGCCTTGGTTGATGCGAACCGTTTGTTTTATCTGACCATTGCCCCAGGGCTTTTGAAATCTGCATCAAAAAAAGGGCCAGGGGAGGTCATTCCAGAAGTTCGTGAACTGAACCAGGAAGTGCTGGATCATTGTTTCCCTGACAAAAGTATTGGGGGGCGGGGAGGTATGGAAAGCAAAGCACGGGCAGCTGGACTTGCCATGAATTTTGGAATCGACTGCTACATTCTTGACGGCAAAGATCCGACTTCGGTGCTCGAAATCCTTTCAGGGAAGAAGCGAGGAACCCATTTCATCGCCAGCAAAAAGAAACCGGCCAGCTACCAGAAATGGCTTGCTGCTGGAGCCTTGAGCCAGGGACGTTTGAAGATTGACTCAGGTGCTGAAGAAGCCCTGACTCTTCATAAGAAGAGCCTTTTGATCCAGGGTATCATCGAGGTGGAAGGCGATTTTGAAAACAGGGACATGGTTGAACTCTGTAATGACAAAGGTGAACGAATCGGTGTTGGACGATGCCGCATTTCTTCGGAAGAACTCAGAAAGATCATAGGGCAACAGAAACTACCGAATGCTGAAAAACTGCGTAATCACAAACCCGTGGTACATCGTGACCACCTGTATCTGGAGTAGCATATGACCGTCAGTTCCTCACCGCATAATCCCAGCAATAGTGTGGTTGTCCGGCTTCGTCTCTTCAACGAAGTCGGAGTGCTCAATCGTGTGACCCATAAGATTTCAGAGTTGGGTGGAAATATAGGGGCGATTGATATCGTCCGTCCAGAACCCAATGCACTCATCCGTGACATAACCATCTACACCCACAATCCGAAACATGGGGAAAAACTGGTTGAGGCACTGAAGGAAATTCAAGATGTAGAATACATCAATTTCTCGGACCGTACATTTCTGGCCCACCTTCAAGGTAAGATCGAAATCCAGAACCGACTGCCGTTAAACACCAGGGACGATCTTTCGATTGCCTATACCCCCGGAGTCGCCAGGGTCTGCACGGCCATCCACAAAAACTCCGAAGAAGCATACAAACTGACCATCAAAGGAAACACCGTGGCTGTTGTCACTGATGGAACTGCCGTGCTTGGGCTGGGCGACATAGGCCCTAAAGCTGCGATGCCAGTGATGGAAGGAAAAGCAATGCTTTTCAAACAGTTTGCAGATATCGATGCCTGGCCAATCTGTCTCGACACCAAGGATTCAGACGAGATTGTTTCCATTGTCAAAGCACTTGCGCCAGGTTTTGGTGGAATCAATTTAGAAGACATTTCTGCTCCTCGCTGTTTTGAGATTGAAAACCGGCTTCGCCAGGAACTGGATATACCTGTCTTTCATGACGATCAGCACGGAACGGCCGTGGTTACCACAGCAGCCTTGATCAATGCCCTTAAAGTGGTCGGCAAAAAGCCGAAGGATATCAAAGTTGTTGTTTCTGGTGCAGGCGCTGCAGGAACTGCCTGTTCGAAAATGATCCTGCACCTTGGAGTACAAAACCTCATCGGTTGCGACAGCAAAGGGGCAATTCATAAGGGCCGGAGCGATCTCAATTCGAGTAAACACTGGTTTGCAGAAAACACCAATTCCAACTTTGAGAAGGGAACCTTGAAAGAAGTAATTCGCGGTGCCGATGTTTTCGTTGGGGTTTCCGCTCCTAACATCTTGGATGCGGACGATATCAGAAACATGGGAAAAGATGCCATCGTCTTTGCCATGGCCAATCCCGACCCGGAGATCCTTCCAGAGGAAGCAAGACCCATTGCCGCTGTGGTTGCCACCGGCCGTAGTGATTATCCTAACCAGATCAACAACGTTCTCTGCTTTCCAGGTATTTTTCGAGGAGTCCTGGACTGCCGGGCGAAAGCAATCACAGAAGAAATGAAACTCGCAGCCTCACATGCTATTGCTGAATCTCTCGATGAAGAACACCTGAATCCGGATTACATCATTCCAACGGTTTTTGATAAAAGCGTGACCCCCAAAATTGCTGAAGCGATTGCTGAATGTCATGCCAAAAACCACTGAAAAGCAGAAATTTGAGAAACGCCCCTCCGAATATCCCAAGATCCGAGGAAACCCCTTTGATCAATTATTAAACCATCGAAATAGATAAGGACTTAATGCTTGGGCGACTTAAGGAAAAAGGGTACTTGGCACTGGATGGTGCAATGGGCTCGAATCTTTTTCAGTTAGGATTGATCTCGGGAGATTCGCCCGAATCCTGGAATCTGGAGCACCCGGACCGGGTGAAAAAGGTACACCAGGCATTTGTCCAATCCGGTTCCGATGTCATTCTAACCAACACTTTTGGTGGAAACCGTCATCGGTTGAAACTTCATCAACTAGAAAACCAGGTCATCGAATTGAACCGTGCCGCAGTCAAACTTGCCCGAGAATGTGCAGGAGATTCAGTGATGGTCGCAGGTTCGATCGGTCCCACTGGAGAAATCATTGAGCCACTGGGGAGTCTTTCCGTTAAGGATGCCGAAGCTGCATTTCGGGAACAGACCTCCGGTCTTGCAGAAGGCGGCGCAGATCTGTTGTGGATTGAGACGATGTCGGATCTCAATGAACTACAGGCAGCCTGCAATGCTGCTGCATCGACAGGGCTTCCTTTTGCAGCGACCATGTCCTTCGACACGGCAGGAAGCACCATGATGGGTGTCTCTCCAACCCAATTCGTTCAGTTCATGCAAAACTTCCCAGCCTCTGCTTATGGTGCCAACTGCGGAGTTGGACCTGACCAATTGCTGCAGACCATCGGTGAGATGAAGCAGGCAGGTGGAAAACATTTGATCGCCAAGGGAAACTGCGGTATTCCAGTATTTCAGGAGGGAGAGATCCGCTATACGGGCACGGAAGAAGTCATGGCCAATTATGCCAGAGAGGTCAGGAATCTCGGAGCTGAATTAATCGGAGGCTGTTGCGGTACCACAGGTCTCCACCTGCATGCGATGTGTGCGGAACTCGAAACCCATCCCTACCAACCGACCACACTGGAGCAGAAGACCCGACCTCCATCCAATCCTAAAAGCAAATCGAGGCGCCGAAGAAGAAATTCCAGTTCCTGAGACTGTAAAGCTCTATCTCGAACCATGATGACCGAAGAGAATCCTTATCAAAGCGGTATTGCATACACCGATGGTTCTTTCTGTCCAATTGAGGAAGCAAGGATCCCAATTCTGGACTGGGGATTTTTGAGGTCTGATGCCAATCAGGATACCGTATCGGTATGGAACGGAATGTTTTTTCGACTTGAAGATCATCTGGACCGCTTCCAACGCAATAATGAAAAACTACGATTTAAAATTCCCCTAAGTCGTGATGAAATACGCACGGTGTTGATCGATTTGGTCCAAAATAGCAGCTTCCAGAATGCATACGTGCAGATGCTCATGACCCGTGGAAGACCTCCCATCGGAGTCAGAGATCTTCGGATGTGTGAAAATCGATTCCACGCTTTTTGCCTTCCCTACATCTGGCTTGCTCCTGAGGAGGTGCGTCATCGTGGACTGCATGCTCACATCAGCCCTATCCAGCGTATTTCTTCGCATTCGGTTGATCCGACCATCAAACATTATCACTGGCTTGATTTTCAGATGGGACTTTTCGAGGCATACGACTCGGGTGCGGAAACGGTAATCCTCACGGATTCGGAAGGAAATATTACAGAAGGACCGGGGTTCAATGTTTTCATGGTTGAAAAAAATAGTCTTTTTACACCTGCCTCTGGGGTGTTGGAAGGTATGACACGACGTACCGTTTTTGAACTTTGTGAATTGGAAGGCATCAGAAGTGTAGAAACTTCAATCTCCCCGGAAAGACTCCATTCTGCTGAGGAAGTCTTTCTCAGCAGTACTGCAGGAGGACTGATTCCTGTGACACAACTCGATGGACTTTCCATCGGTTCAGGAAAACCAGGTGAGACCACCCTCCTACTCAATCAATCCTACTGGAAACGACGCCTTGAGGGATGGCATGCGACCAAAATTCATGACGAGGAACCCTAATGAAAAGGGCTGGTCTTTTTTTGACCTAAATTTTCAAATAAGGAGTGAGAAAAGGTTGAATCCTCAGGGAATAAACACTGAAAATCATTCAAGATCCCATTCCAAATCCAAAAAAATCAAACAAAGTTTGGTCTTTTCAAACGTCAATTTTCTTTCTTGCCCTGTGTAAGAAGCATGCTAAGTTATGCCAACAGCGAGTAGGTGCTGTCTCTTCAGTAAACCTGAATAGAAAGGAGGTGATCAATGGTTTCTTCAAAACATGTTCACTGTCCTTCAGTGTCATTCTGATAAGGACATGAAAAGGTTCACCTCCTCTGTTTCAGAGGAGGTTTTCCTGTTTTTGGGGCCTTCCACGTCATCCATTCTTTTCCTGGTTTTCATCCAAACCAAAATAATCACCTGCGGTTCCCTCAAAGTTAACGTGAGAACACTGATCCACTTCACCTGGATGAGGATTGATATTGATCACCGTCGAGTTTGAATCGCGTGCCTCCTGGGCAAGCCAGACCGGCGTGTGGATCACTCCGGCGGTTCCTATGACAAGTAGAATGTCACAATCCCTGCAGGCCTGAATCGATTGCGGAAGCGGATAATCGTCATAACTTTCTCCAATGAAACAGACATTGGGACGCCACCCCTTAAGTTCTTCTTCTGGAGGAGGAGTTTCCACCCACGATTCAGGAAGAGGACGAAGTTCCCTGTTATTCAGGTTCCGCATTTCCCGGATACTGCCGTGGATTTCCAAAACCTTGAAACTTCCTGCCTTGCGGTGCAGACCTGAGACATTCTGGGTTATCAGTCCAAGGAACTTTTCCCCGAGATTCTGCTCCATTTCTGCCAACCGGTGATGGGAAGCCGCTGGCGGAGTATCATGGTAACTGACAAAGCGTTGGAGATACCAGCGCCACTGACGGAAGGGTTCTTCTTCCATGGCTTCCACCGAAGCCAGATAAGTTGTTTCACGGTCTTCGTAATACCCCTTTTCCCCACGGAAAGTGGGTAGCCCCGCTAATGCGTCGATTCCAGAACCAGTGATCACAGCCAGTTTTTTGTTCGCTTCAATCAGGCTGGAAGGATGATATTCCTGCGGCAGTTGGTCTTTCATTGTGGGAGGATTGGATTGGTTGGTTGGGTCTGTGAATCCCTCTAAAATGGAATCAAAGTAAATTTTTTCTACAGATCAAACAAAGAACCATCATATCATCAAAATTTCATCGCAGAGAATTAAATAGCTATGAGTTTATTCATCAATTTAATGACTTCACTTTCACTAATCATCTAAGGGAAGATCTGGTCCGATCAAAGAGAATAAACCCAAATCGATTTCAAAAACCACTTTCTGGAATTCCAAAACATGCCCATTGCACTAGTCCAAGGAAGCATTGCCGTACAATATGTCCACCTGCTCCATAAAAATCTGCCAAAACACTGGGATATTCTGAGTTGGGACCCGGAAGAAGATTCCAAAGACGATTTTCTGGAAAAATCAAAAAAAGCGGATGCCATCATAGGTGGCCGCATTCCACTTGAAAAATGGCCCCGGCTACCTAAATTGAATCTGTTTCAGATCCCCTGGGCAGGATTCGATTTCTGTTCCCCGAAGACGATGCCTATGAGCATCCCAGTCTGCAACTGTTATGAGCATGAAAGCACAATGGCGGAATACGTGATGCTGGCGATGCTTGAATGGCAAATCCATCTCGGTCAGATGGATCAACGTTTTCGTGAGCAAGGTTGGGGAGGACGTCAAGTCGGAAAAGGACTCTACCATGGAGAAATCCGAGGAAAAACAGTCGGCATTCTTGGCTATGGTCATATTGGCAAGGAAATCGCCTTAAGAGCCTCCGCCTTCGGTATGCGTGTGCTGGGAATCCGAAGAAGTAAACAACCTACTCCGGAGATGCTGGAATGGCTTGGAACTTCAGAGCGACTTCCGGAAATGCTTCAGGAATCGGATTTTGTTGTTGTCTGCTGCGATCTCAATCCACAAACCGAAGGCATCCTTGCAAAAGAAGAACTGGAGTCAATGAAAAATGAGGGAGTTCTTATCAATGTTGCTCGAGGAAGGGTCGTAGACGAGGAAGCCCTTTACGAGGCTTTGCTTGAAAAAAAGATTGGAGGTGCTGTCATTGATGTCTGGTACCAATATATAGGAGCAGACAAAAAAGAAATCTGGCCTTCAAATTTTCCGTTTCAGGATTTGGACAACGTCATCCTCAGTGCCCACGAAAGTGCCTGGACCCGGGAACAGATTGAACGACGCTGGCAGTTTATCGCACAAAACCTGGAACGCGTGGAACAAAACCTTCCTCCTGAAAACCTGGTATTTATTGGAGAACAACCTATGGACGACTGAATTTCTTAAAAAGATCTTTCAGGCGTGTAAAAGGGTAGTGGCCGGATAAATGATGAGGAAACGATGAGTGAAACGATTTTTGTGGGATACAGGACTGTTCCCAAATTTTTATGAATGGAAATCCGTCAAATCAATGAACTTCCGCAAACGTTCAAATGGATCTTTAAACAACCTGGATTGAAAAAGTGACAAGGCATGGAAATGCTAGCCAGCTCTCTCAGAAGCCTTTCGGGAGGATCTCAGATATCAGGAATTCTCGGTTGACTCCACAACATTGCGAGGTGAAGTGAATTCCATCACAAATCTAACGATTTTTTTTTCTTCGATGTTTTTTTAGTGATGCCAATCCACAACTTCAAGAGCTCTTCTGTGGTTTTGCTGTCACTTTTTCTCATATGGATCATTTTGTTCCTGATTTGAATCGATGGCACGTTGCCACATTTGAGCAATAATCAGGCCGTCACCCAAAGATTAGGTCCCTTTTTAGGTTGTGAGGTGCGAAACCTCAAAGACATCCGCATCACCCCTTGGAGATGTATGGCAATCAAAAGGGTTGAAGGTAGATTCTTTAAATAAATCGGAAATTATCGTAAGATGAAATGCTAACTAAAATTTCTTAAAGAGGTATCATGAAAGCCAAGATCACATACTGCGTTCAATGAAACGACCTGCCTAAAGCTGAGCGTGCCTCAGTTGAATTAAGGTCGACCAATGTCAAAGAGATAGAATTGATCGAAGGTTCCAATGGAATCTTTGATGTTGAAATAGACGGGAAACTGGTCTTCTCAAAATATAAGACGGCTCGATTTCCAAACGATGGTGAACTTGCTGAACTGGTCCATTGAAATTTTATGAGCATCAAACCCATCTAAAGGTTGTCCCTCTTTTCAGAAAGCTTTCATCAGAGCGACCCATGAGTTTCACCATTCAGGAGATTCATTGATGAAAAAAAGGATCCTCAACATTGCCTGCCTCCAGACACGCCCTAGACCCGATTTTCAATCGGCATTGGATGAGGCACTTGGATTGGCAGAACAAGCAATAAGGGCTGGATCAGAGTTTATCTGCCTGCCTGAGTATTGTGGTGGTTTAAAAACCGAAGGTTCTTCTTTTGCGCCACCTTCGGCACATGAGGACGCTCATCCCGTGTTAAAAGGACTCAGAGATTTTGCCTCAACACGTAAAGTGTTCATCCTAGTGGGTTCCATTGCGGTTGATGGCCCATCCCAGGAAAAAATCCGCAACCGTGGTTTCATCATTGATGACCAGGGTCTTATCCTAAGCCGGTATGATAAAATACATCTTTTCGACATTAAGCTTTCAGAAGATAAAATTTACCAGGAAAGTGCCACGGTGCATGGAGGCAATCAGGCTTCTATCTGTCACATGCCTTTTGGAATTGTAGGTCATACCATTTGTTATGACCTGCGTTTTCCTCAGCTATATCGTGAATTGGCTCAGTTCGGTGCAGAGATTCTGTTTGTTCCTGCTGCCTTTACCAAAAAAACGGGGGAAGCCCATTGGCATGTCCTCAATAGAGCAAGAGCCATCGAAAATGGAGCTTTCGTGGTTGCCCCATGTGCGATAGGAAAGGTTGATGGAGGAGGAGAAAGCTACGGGCATTCATTGATCATTAATCCCTGGGGAGAAATCTTAGCGGATGGTGGTAAAGAAGAATCATGTTTTATCCATGCTGCCATCGACCTGGATGAGGTTCAAATTGCAAGAAGTCGTATTCCTAGTCTCATGCATGATCAATCGTTTAA
>MDTC01276001.1_pt1 | contig 13666 bp, 15 predicted proteins | sample 811181 | NCBI WGS metagenome assembly MDTC01 (sample SAMN05326644, study PRJNA326480) | marine metagenome | isolation source: seawater | place: Pacific Ocean: North | collected 2011
AAGTTAATTACAAGAATAAAATAAAGCATTTTTTAAAAAGAAAATTTAGAATAAACGTTAATAATTATTAACCATGAAAAATAGCTGCATTACAGTTTTAGCAAATAAAGACTATATTCATCATTTTGAAAAAATTCATAATGATCTTAGAGGATTAGGAAAATATAATGGTGACATAGTTTTATTAACAGATTTAAAAACAAATTGTTCACAAATAGAAAAGCTAAATGATGAAAAAATTATTGTTGCAAGATTAGATAAAATTAAATTTACAAAAAAAACAAATAAAGAATTAAACAAAATTAAAAATAGTAGAAATAAATCAAAACCTTTTCAATGGCACAAATTAAATCTATTTGATAATTACTTTAAGCAGTGGGACTTTATATTTTATTTAGATATAAATATGAAAATTAGAGGAAATATAAATAATATTTTAGAACTTGGTGAAAACAATACATTGCTTGCTCCTTATGATGCTTACCCTAATCTTGATTGGAAACTAGATTCACAATTTGAAAAAGAGAGTAATATTTTTCCATTATTAAATGAGAGATATGATCTTAGTATTGAAAAATATTTTCAAACTGGTATATTATTTTTTGATTCAAAAATTATTAATGCAAATACAAAAAAAGATTTAATTAATTTAACTGAGCAATTTCCAATAAGTAAAACAAATGAACAAGGCATAATGAATCTTTATTTCATTTATGAAAAAAATATTTTTTCACAGTTTCCACTCGAGTTAAATAATGAAATAACATATAGCTATTGGAAAATTAAAAATAAAATATCCACAATTACAAAAAGGGATATCTATGAATATGAAAAATAATATTTTTTGCTAGGTATAAGTTTTATATCCTTCAGGAAGATAGTTTTTTAATCTTTTAGAGTGAATATGTAAATTTGCAATTTCATAAGTTTTATCTTTGTAAATAAGAGTGGGTTTGTTATTAATAAATTTTGGATAAATCCGCTTTGAACTAATTTCTTGACCAACCCTGTGTTGAAAGATAGGCTTACGTTTTTGAAATATTTTTTTTGGATTTTGATGAGTTCCATCAAAAAACTGACCATAAGTGCTTGGATCAAATAAGATCGGAGAGCCATCATAAGGCAAGCTTGGCAAAGTATTGAAATAACTTAAATTTTTTTTCTTAATTTTTCCTAATATTTCCATTTCATTTAAAGGATGTCTCTTATAATAATCATCATTTATATAGCTATCAGAATCTAGATAGGCATACATTGTTTTACATATTTCTTGAAAAACTTTGACGTTAGGAAAAAAGGAATACCCAAATATAGGGTAATTTTTGTTATATTCTGTAATGTTTAATTTATGGTTGTCTAGACCACCCTGTAAATCTGAAAATGGTTTATAAATAATTACATCTGTATCAAAGTGAATAAAATTTTCTTTTTTATGTAAATCCATAAAATCTTTTAAATAAAATATCCTTAATAAAGACGTAAGCCACAAATTATTTATTTTAGGATCAAAAGCTGTATTTTTGTATATATTAAGACTTCTTACAGACTTTGTTAGGTCTGATTCAATTTCCATAATATTGCAATACTCTACATTTTTAAAATGAACTCGCTTATCACTACAAAAATATATTTTTGCATCTTTATCTACAGATAAAATTGAATTTATACTGTATTCAACATAATCAGGAACATTTCCAGAATAAAAATATATATAGTTCATTTTCTATGGATTTAACTTACGATATGTATTAATTTTTTTTTCATAATCCTTTAGTATAAAGATAGAAAAATATGTATTTAATAACAATTGTAAAAAAAATATTTAAGAGGCTATATTACATAATTTACTTTAATCGTAGAAAAGCATTCCAAAGATTCTTAACTTTTTATTCAATAAACAAAAATCCTAAATTTTTTAGACCTGGAAGCAAACCTTATTTGTCTGGAGATACATTAAGAAGAATGTGTGATCACATTTTTGATGAAACTTCTACATTGGACCCAAAAAAAATTAAAGAAAATGATTTTATTTTTTTAAAGACAGATTTAGTAAGTATCTTTTTTGAAAATTATCATATTGACATAGATAATAAATATAATCTAATATCTACTAATTCTGATACTGAAATTGGTAAAGAATTAACATCCTACGCTGATGAGAAAATTAACGCTTGGTTTACACAAAACTTATTAATTAAAAGTCAAAAAAATATTTTTCCATTAGCAGTAGGAATAGAAAACAAAAGATACTTGACTAATGGGATTACAAATAATTTCAGAATTCAATATAGCGAGGATGACAAAAAACTAAAAATGTTAGCTTCTTTCAATGTTGGTACCAACTATGAAGAAAGAAAAAAATTAATGGATGTCGCATCTAAAATATCAATTATTGAAATAAGAAATTTTAATAATCATAAAGAGTACATTAAATCATTATCAAAATATAAATTTAACTTATGTCCTCATGGAAATGGAATAGACACACATCGAATTTGGGAAACACTTCTTGTAAATTCAATACCAGTACTCCTAAACACAAGTTTTGCTCAAAACTTTAAAGAAATTGGTGTCCCAATGCTACTGGTAAATAAATGGGAAGATCTATTGGATTTAAGTGAGACTGAACTAAATAATTTTTATACTGAAAAGAAAAAAGTTGGGGACTTTAGAAAATATTCTACATTTTCTTTTTGGAAGAATTATATTGAATTAAAGAGCTCTAAATAGACTTAGCTTTTCAATATTGTTTTATTTTTAAGTCTCGAATAGTGAAATTTAAAAACATTATCAAAAATAGTAAAGTTTCTACCAAAGTCACTTACAAATTCTACTTTATAGTCTGCTTCATTAAGTATTTTAAATTCTTCCTTATTTCTATTATTTAAATTTATATATTTATAAAAAAACTCTGTAAGTTTATATGGACCTGTAAACCTAATAATTGCATCCTTGGGGGACGTAAAATTCATTCCTCTAAATTCATGAGACACGTTTATAATCTCTTCAATAAAACTTTTTATAAAAATACTATTTTTTTCTGCACCAAAAAACCAATTATTTAATACCTTATTGTTAGTTAAAAACAATTTTTTTTCATTTGATATGGGAATATTATTTTTATTTATTTCCTCAGAACTACATAATAAAACCACTTTTTCTTTTAAATTTTTAATCTCACCTATTTTAAAATATATTGAAGACTTAAAATCTAACCAATATCCTCCATTCTGGTAAACAAAACAATATCGGAAAACATCTGACTTCGCTTGTTGAATTTTTAATTTTGAATAGATATCAAAAATTGGATGATCTTTCCAATTTCTCTTCATGTAAATATCTCTATCTTTATGATCAAAATATATTATATTAAATTTTTCAAAATTACTAAATATTTTATCAAACTCAAACAACCTACTTTTAAATATTCTTTTGTAATCTGAACTTAATAAAAGATATTCTTTATCTGTATCAATATTTCCTTGAAAATAATCTTTTGTGTCGATAATTAAATATTTACTATTATAAATACTAACTTTTGGAATCTCGCCATTTTTGTAAAGATAAAAAAAATGTTTTAAATTTCTTAAAAATATTTTTATATAGTTCTTTATAGAGTTCATAATTATTTTTATTTATTTGATTTCTTTAATAGAACTAATTAACTCTCCTACTATTTTTTGTTGAATTTTTTTATTAATATGAGTTCCAATAGGTAAATATAACCCATTCCTTCCTAAATTTTCAGAAACTTCTAATTCAGTATTTGTATCTTTAGTATCTTTAATAAAAAATGTTTGTAAGTGTAAAGGCCAGAAAAAAGGTCTTGTTTCAATGCCTTTTTCTAACAATAGTTCCATTAATCTATCTCTTTTATTTTCATCTTTTAAAAGGATTCCAAAAACCCAGTAATGATTTTTAGTGTTGTTATGTTTAAACATTGGAAGCTGAATTAATTCAGAATATTTATTTAAAAGCTCTAAGTAGTAATCACCCTGCTTTATTTTTTTCTTTATTACTGTTTCTAAACTGTCTATCTGGGAAATTCCAAGTGCAGCCTGTAGTCCGCTGAGTCTATAATTCCAATACATATTTTGATGATTAAATCTATTTTTTTTAGTAAAATCTAAATTCCTCATTCTCATTAGAATGTTATATATCTCTTCAGAGTCAGTAAGAACTGCTCCTCCTTCTCCTGTTGTTATATGTTTATTTGCATAAAAACTAAAGGTCGAAATGAGACCAAAAGATCCACACTTTCTATTGTCCATTTCTTGACCATGCGCTTCAGCAGCATCTTCAATTAATTCAATACGATTGTCCTTACAAAAATTTTCTATTTTACTAGCTTCAGCAGTCAGGCCGTACGTATGGACCATCAATACTGCTCTTGTTTTTTGTGTATAACAATGCTCCACATTTTTTAAAGTCATGTTCCAGCTTTCAGGATCAACATCACAAAAAATAGGAGTTGCTTCTGTTCGTAAAACAGCAGAAAGTGCAGAAATTATTGTAAATGAAGGAATAATGACCTCGTCACCTTTTTTAAGATTCAAAGATTGAAGTGATAAATCTAAAGCAACACTTCCATTTGAAACAGCAACACAATATTTTCTATTAAATTTTTTAGCTAGCTTTTTTTCAAATATTTCAATTACTGGACTTGTTCCTGAAATGTTTTCACTTATTAATGTTTTTAAAACGCTGAATATATCTGAATAATTAACTTTAGGTTTAAATACTGGTATCATTTAAAATCTTTTTTTGTCTAACTCTTCTTTATAGGGTCCCTGTTTTGCTTCTACAAATTTACAACCTTTTTTAACTTTGAGTCCGTGACCACCTCTAAAAAATACTATTGTTTCCCCATCTGATAATAGATCAGTATGTATAAGTTCTAAGTCCTCATCGTAAACAAAAATTTCCATACTTCCTTCAATTACAAAAAGGACTTCAACAGTTGAAACAATTTTTCTGTCTTGCTTTAAATGAATATGGTTATCTATTATTGTTTCTTCATCAAAATTAAATGAGGCAATTTGAAATTCTTCGTTATTTTCTGTTAGGAAATTTCTTCCTTGTTTTATATCATTTGACCTAACAATTAGAGCAAGCAACTCCTGATTTCTATCATAAATTTTCATAATCTATCTTACTAGATATTTTAGCTGCCTTAATGTAAGGAAAGCCTAGTTTAATTAATTGTAAAATAGAATTTCCTGTTTTTGAGATTCCATTAAGTCGAGTACCACATACATATCCAACTTCTATTACTTGTATGTCTTTCTTGTAAAAATAGTTCATCAAATAGACAAAATATTCGCCATATACAGATTTATTAAATATATTTTTTAAAAAATATTCCTTTTTCCCAACAATAAACCCACTGGTCATATCTTTTACATTGCTTTCAGAAATAAAAGAGAGAGTCTTGTTAAACAGCCATGATAAAACCATGGCAATTACTGAATCTTTTGATTTTTGTACATTAAATAAAGCTCTTATAAAGTTATTTTTTTCATTTAATAATGTTCCTTTATATCCTCCACCCTCAACAAATCTTGAGCCAACAACAACAGAATTTTTATTCTTTATAACTTGTTCTAATATTTTTATTATTGAAACACCAGACATTGACCCATCGGCATCGAGCCACATTACATGAGGATATTTTGAATTTTCAATACCATCCCATATAGACATTGGTAAAGATGGGGTTGATTTCCTTGTAATAAAATTTATTTGACTATTACCATCCATAAAATCTGACATTACTTCTTTTGTTTTATCTGTTGAGTTGTCATCTACAACGGTTATCTCATAATCAGTAATATTTATTAATTTAAGAGTGTTTATGATATCGGGTATTAAAACAATTAGATTATCTGCTTCATTTAATGTTGGCAGTACAATAGAAATAGAAAATGACTCTTCACTCATACATATATCTTAATTATTTTTTTAACTTTCCTAGAAGCAAGTAACCAAAGTTCTTGTTAGTTATTTTATCAATTATCTTTTGTATGCTATTTGATATTTTAAAGTTAATAAAGCCAAAAAAAACACCAAAATTTAATATTTTTAGAACTTCGACTTTTGAAAATTTTGTTTTATAAAATAGTTTCTCCAATCTTCTTTTATTAAACCTGTTTATATGTTGATCTTCATAATTAACAGGACTGATCTTATTTAGTATTTTTTCAAAAACAAACATTGCACTTTTATAATTTGGAGTAGTTATAAGGACTTCACCATCATTTTTAAGAGTTTTATATATCTTGTCTAATAGGTTTATAATTTCTTCATCATTTATAAATTCAAATAGCCCAAGAATTGTGACCTTGTCAAAAGTGTTGGAATGTTCTTCAAATGAAAAGTTTTGGAGAGTATAAAACTCTCCCTGAATAGAATATTTCGAAGATGCATAAAGTATTTGGTTTTTGGATATATCAATGCCTATTGATTTTGAATTTAAGTATCTACCAATTAAAGTGCCTGGCCCACAAGCGTAGTCTAAATGTATATCCTTATCTGAAAATAAATCTTTAACATAAGAAAATGTTGAATGGTGCCAGTTTGCTTGTATTCCTCTATTACTATCAAGACCTTTGCTTAAAAGTTTATCATAATAACCAGCTGGTATATTTTCTTTCCAAAAATTATTCATTTTTATAAAAGTATATACCGTGAAAAATATTTGAATGAACTTTTTAATTTATTATATTAAATACTAACCTAGTTAAATGATTGGTATTGTTGACTTATCTGGAGGATTTGGTAATCACTTATTTCTTTACTCTCTTGGTCTTTATTTAAAAAAGAATGGTATTAAAGTGTACTTTTATAATCCTGAAAAAAAATACTATATAGATCCTTCTTTATTCAATTTTAGAAAATTAGAAAATATCAAGTACTCATCACTAGAAATATATAAAAAATTAAATAAAATTCACAAAAATTATAAAAAAATAAGTCTTGATGAAGTGGCAAAAAATAATTTTAATATAGAAAAAATATTTCTTGATAAAAAGATTATTAGTTTCAACGGATACTTTCAAAACTATCTTATTGTTAATGAAAATTTAGAGGAATTAAAAAAAATTCTTCTTGATATTTCAAAAGATTACAAAATTAATGAAACAGATGATACTACAAATACAATGGTCCATGTTAGAAGATCTGATTATGTCAATATTGGTGAACAGTTAGATATTAATTATTACAAAAAAGCGATTTCATATTGTCAGGAAAATATAAAAAACTTTAATTTTAATGTTTTTACAGATGACTATGAATGGGTAAAAAGTCAATCAATTTTTAAAGATGCTAATAAAATTGAAAATAGTTTAGATATCGAAAAAAGAATAGAAAAAAATGTTTTAACAACATTTTTTGAAATGATGAATTATAAAAATTTTATTATTTCAAACTCTACCTTTAGCTGGTGGTCAGCAATTTTAGGCTCTGATAACAATTCAGTAGTTACATGTCCAGAGCCTTTTTTTAGAAATGAAAAAAGTGACTTAACACTTGATAAATGGGTAATTTTTCCTAGAGAATAAAAAAAAAGTTGATTAATAAAATACAGGTCTATCCTTATAAAGAATGAATTATTTTAAAAAAATAGTACATAATTTAAATAATTTTTACAGATTATCAAGGACTGTAAAGACTAAAAGAAAAAAAGTTAGAATAATAATGTCTGTTATTCTAAGAAATCTAGCATCATTTTGCGAAATTGTTGTTGTTGTTTTGTTTTCATACATTCTAACTAATGAAAAACCATCTGAAACATTCTTAGAAAATATTGATTTAGAAAATTTTAAATACTTAATTCCGTTAATAGTAATTATTAGGGTTGGTATCAACTACATTGATCATATAAATCAAGAAAAATTAATGATTCATACATCTAGTTCTCTCAAGCAAAATGCTGCAGAGTATTTATTTAATAAAGAAAACCTGTCTTTTTCATATATAAACTACAAAGTCTTTGCGGAAACTGATAATATAACCTCAATCTATAAAGTATATATAACTTTATTTGGTACTTTTTTTCAACTTATAACTTTCTCGGCCTCGTTAGTTTATTTAAATTATAAAGTTGGAATGTCGATCGTGGTAGTTGCTTTAGTTTTATTCTTTCCAGTTAAAAAAATAATGTTTAATTTTAAAAAAAATACTGAGCTCAATACTGAAAATACAATTGAAACCCATAATAATCTTGACAGAATCTTATCAAATTATTATCTAATAAAGTTATTAAAAAAAGAAGATCGTGAGTTAGAAAGATTTAGACAAACAATAAATACAAATATTGAATTAAGCTTTAAGAATTCAAGACTTTTATTTCTAAACCATAATTTATTTAGCACATTGATGACTCTCTTAATTTCAATAGGAATAATCCAAACTTTTTTTCAAGTAAATTTAACACTTGAAGTTATATTTTTATTAATTAGAGGTGCCCAATTTATTAGTCAAATCACATCTCTTTATTCTGATTTGTTATCTAAGAATCATTTTGTAATAAATTATCTTAATGACCTACAACAAAATGAATTTGAAAAACTAGGAATTTTTAATATTAATGAAAATACAGAAAATTCATTTGAATTAAATAATGTAAGTTTTAAATATGATGGATCAAATGAATATATTTTTGAAGATCTAAATCTAAAAATAAAAAAGAATACACATAATATTGTTGTTGGCCAAAATGGCTCTGGAAAAAGTACTTTGATTGGAATTATGTCTAATATATATAAACCAAATAGTGGAGAAGTTAATATAAGTTCAGACGATTTTGGGTACATAGGCCCAATTCCACTAATTTTTAAAGACTCACTTTTAAATAACTTGATTTATGGTCAAGAAAAAGAAATAGACAATGAAGAAATTATAAAATTGATCAAAGAATTAAATGTTTTTGATAATTTCAATGAAAATATGTTGAATGAAGAAGTTACATCAAAAACTTTGTCTTCTGGACAAATGCAAAAAATTTCATTTATTAGAGCATTGTTGGGTAAACCTCGAGTTTTATTCTTGGATGAAGCAACATCAAATTTAGATGTTAAATCAGTTGAGTTATTTAATAAAAAATTAAATTCGTTTAAAGGCACTTTAGTTAACATAACCCATAAACCTGAACAATTTTCTAATGTAGACTGTTATTTTGAAATTGATTCAAAAAAAATAATGGAAAAATCTAAAATTTAATTACTTTAAATACCACTCTTTGTACTTCTTCATATAATCTTCTTTCTTTTCACCAAGTAGGAAATTGAAATGAATCATATAAGGATTGAGTTCTTTATGATTTTTATAAAAATGAGGGCCATTAGGAAAATCATTTAAAGGTAAGATCTCATGTTTAAATTTATTTCTATTCTTATTTATGTGAGTTTGGTCATGTGTAGTATATTTAACAAATTTAGATTCTAATGATTTTGTTGGTTGAAAAAATTTTTTTGTTTTTTTATTTGAATTTATTATCATAAAACCAGCACAGACATTAACTAAATTTGGTTTTGACGGCCTTTTGTCGTTTTGAAAGACAATATCGTTTCCAATCAATTTTTTAAGTATGTAATCATCTATATTTTTCTTTATTACAATATCGCCATCAATATAGCCAACGTACTTATGTTTAAGAAGTGACTTGTAGATAATATCAAACTTTACCATCATCAAATTTCCAAAATTATCAGCTTTTTGTTCAAGTAATTCTTCGGAAAATGTACTTTGTTCATACATTTCAACATTATTATGACTTTTTATAAAATAGTCATAAGAAGCCTTGTCTATCGTGAAAACTTTTAAGTCAATATCTACATTGTTGTCAATTGTTGACTGAATAAGATTCTGAGTAAAATTAATATACCCTGAATTTGTAAATGTAACAAATAGTATTCTGTCTTTGTTCATTTGTTAATTTTACTTAAATAATTAATTATTATTGTTAATTTAATAGGTAAAGGTATATTTAATGGTAAAAAAATATGGAATTGTCTACTTAATGGGTGGTTTTGGTAACCAGTTATTTCAACTATGTTTTGCTGAAAGTTTAAGAAATAAAAACCTAACAGTTTATATAGACACTACTAATTATCTCCAAGAAAATAAGCGTTCTAATGTAGTTGCTGAAAATAGAGAATTAACAATACCAATTGAAGAATTTGGATTTAAGGGTGTACCTTTTTATCTAAAAAAACTTTTTCTAATTAATAATTATTTGAGAAATTATTCATTTAAAAACTATAATTTTCTTCCTGTTGGAAGGTTTAATGACAATAATATAAATGAAAATTATAGAAAATATAACCAATTTGTTGGTTATTGGCAGGACGTAGAAATAATTCTAAAAAATAAAGATTATTTGAAATCTATTCTTTTAAAAAATGAAGTTATAAACAAAGGATTGAACTCTCAGTCCGCTAAAGGGTCTACTGCTTTACACATTAGAAGGGGGGACTATCTAAAGATGACTGAGGAATTAAAAATTGATTACTACAAACAAGCAATAGATTTGGCTAAGAAAAAGATAGAAAATTTTACTTATGATGTATTTACAGACGATAAAGAATGGACTTTAAATGAAGCAGTGTTTAAAGATGCAGATAATATTTACTACTCCTCTCCTTCCATTGAAAATACCATTGAGACTTTTTCAAATTTTTTTAAATATGAAAATTACATAATTAGCAATAGTACATTCTCATTAATTCCAGCATTGTTAAATGTAGAAAATGGTGTAACCATTGCACCTGATCCATGGTTTAAAAATAAAAAAAAATCAATGATTTATCCAGAAAATTGGCTAACAATAAAAAATCAATAAGAATTTAATTAATATTTAAATATACTTAGAGAGATGAATAGTTTAGTATCAGTAGTAATTCCCTCATTTAATAGGTTTGATTATTTATTAAACGCAGTTAAAAGTGTCCAGAACCAGTCATACAAAAATTATGAAATATTAATAATTAATGATAATTCTGATGACGAAAGATATTACAATTATGAATTCCCTTCAAACGTTAAATTAATTCATTTCAATGAAAAAAAAGAAACTTTATCTGGACCAGGATCAATAAGGAATCTCGGAATAGAGAATGCACAAGGTAAATTTATAGCTTTTTTAGATGATGATGACATATGGATGAAAAATAAATTAGAAATTCAATTAAAAGCAATGGAAGAAAATAATTTTAGATTTTCATCTACCGAAGGTTACTTCGGAGAAGGAATATACAATCCAGAATATAAATATCCTTTGTATAATAAAGAAAAATTTTACAAAAGAATAAAGTCTAAATACAAAGGAACTAATTATTTTAAAAAAGGTTATCCAGAAATTTGGGATTTTGAATTTCTTAAAATACACAATTGCGTAATTACTTCTAGTGTTGTAGTCGAAAAAAAATTAATAACTACTTTGGGTGGCTTCAGACCAATTCCTGATGGAGTTGAGGATTATGATTGTTGGCTTGGTTTATTGAGACACACAAACCTTATATATGTTGATATACCACTATTTTATTATGACTCTAATCACGGAGAAGGTAGAAACTATTAGCTACCCATTAAAGATAGAATGGTTTTTTCAAATTCTTCTTTCTCTTTAATATTTTCAATATAAATTATATTTTTAGATGAATATCCTTTATTTAATATTTTTTCTTTATAATCTAAATTATTAATAATTAATGAAAGATTTACATTATTAAAATTTAGTAAAGGTTTTTTTTGGAAAAATATTTTTAAATCTTCTTCGGAAAATAAATTAATTATTAATTTCTTCTTTTTTAAATACTTCCTTTCAATTTTTTCTATTTCTTTAACTTTTAATATCCAAATAATATCAGAATAGCTTATAGTGTTAGTTGAAATATTATTATATTTTTTAAGCCATTCAATTTTAAATTTATCTCTTTCACTAATATCAAGTAGATAAACTTTTGGACCTGGATTTTGGTTAACAAGAATATTAAAAAAGTTTTTTGTCTTTGGTGAGTAATTTATATTTTTATCCAAATAAAATAATATGCTCAACAAAGATTGATCTTGCCTATGATTACTCCTGTCACTACCATCTGGTGAAATACATTCACGTTGTTTTGAATAATATGCCCATTTTTTTGCCATATCTTTAGCAAGTTTATCACTTGCATTGAATCCAACAATTCCGCCAGTCAGATTTGGTTTAAAATATTCCGTTTTTGGAAAATTAAAATAATCTAATGTTTTCTGATGACACCAATCTGACAGATTGCCTGCACTGACTGGGGAATAAAAATTATTGTGTAAAATAACTTTTTTTAACCGATCTAAAGAAGACGTAATCTTGTTGCCAGCATCTAACCACAGAACTAGTCCGCCGTCAACATCACTCAAAGTCTCTTCTAGGATTATGCTTTTCCATGCATATGCACCTAATTTTCCAAATTCATCTCTTTCACTAATAAACCGAGGGTAATCTTTGAATTCAAATTTTTTTAATTCTAGATTTTTATTTTTATATAGAAAATCGTACTGTTCTGTGGTTAAGCCTATATCATAAACAATTAACCTAGCATTAGGTTCAAACTTGATTATTGTTTCTATCAATTGTAATAAGCTATCAAAAAAATATTTATCTGATGCAGTTACAATAATGATATTTTTATCTAGATCGCTTAGAGAGAAATTTGAAACTGATATCCTCAAATAGTAAAAATAATCAAACAATAGATAACAATAATTTCTTACTTTCTCTTTTGTTCTTTTTATTTTTATCGAGTTTTTAATTCTTCTAGTTATTGCCATAAAAAGCTTTTTCATATATTTTTTCTATTTTCCTTTGATAGTAAGAAAAAGGCCTTGGCATGTGAAAATCGGAATAATTTTCCTGATCAGATAGATATTTTTTCATATCTTTCTTTAGATTGTCTCTATTCAATCTATTAAATTTTGTAATATCATCGTTTAGAATTTTTACTCTTGATGGATGTTTCTCTTTAAAAAGGTCCACTTGCTTTCTTAAAATTATCTGATCAAAATACCAATTTTTTTTAAATGGAACATAGTCATCGGGGTACCACTCTTTTATAAGGTCTTTAATTTCTTTTTTATTACTAACATCGAACATTTCCCCCCAAGTAGAACCTAAACCAACGTTGTAGCAAAGAGCTAACATTTGAGGTGGACATGCATCGGGTCTATAAATAACAAAATCGTTATCATTGAATTCTTTAATATGTTTAAAAAAATAATTTTTTGAAAGAGGGATTATGTCTATATCTGACAAAATACAAACCTCATTTGGAAATAATGCTGGAGCTAATAAGCGAATATTTTGAGCAACAAAAATTGGGTCTACCTCGTCTACTACAAGTGGTATTACTTCTTCATCGTTATCAAAAGAAACATCATTGTCACTTGTATAAATTAAAGTTGGATTAATTTCCAATTTTTTCCATGACTTTGAAACAATTGGCCAAAAGTCAATATAATTTTTATGATTAGTTGAAGAAATTATTACTCTATCTATCTTCATTTTTATACATTCTTTAACTAACCTATTTTTTAACTAGATTAATAACCTTAAAAATTTTCTTGGAGTAAAAAATTAAAATTTTGTAATATCTTAAAATTAATTGTTTAATCCTGTAATTGTATAAAT
>MDTC01028088.1_pt1 | contig 13664 bp, 16 predicted proteins | sample 811181 | NCBI WGS metagenome assembly MDTC01 (sample SAMN05326644, study PRJNA326480) | marine metagenome | isolation source: seawater | place: Pacific Ocean: North | collected 2011
ACGTGGAGAGAATTTGCTCCCATTTTATAAGACTTATGTAAGTCTTTAATTTTAATCATAATTGTTAGTTCTTTTCATAATTAGATCAATAAATTCACCAAAAGTTTAATTAAAAATAAATTTTCAATTTTAAGAGCTGTAAATGTATTCAAATTAATCATAATGATAAGTTTGCATTGCATTTTTATTTGAATGACATTAATTGGTTATAAAATTCTTCAAATGATTTTCTTCCTTTATTTGTGATTGAGTAATCTGTAGTAGGATAACTTTTTTGAAAATACTTTTCAATATTTATTAATCCTCCCTCATTTAATTTTTTTAGTTGAATACTTAGATTTCCTTTTGTTGAATCTGTTATTTCAAGTAGTGCTTTAAAAGTACACGTCTCTACCGACATCAAAAAAGATATTGTTTTTAGTCTTATTGGGTTAAACAATAATTTTTCGATCTCTTTATTCATAGTTCTAATAGCGCAATTGTAAATTATCAGATTTTTGAAAATAAAGAGATAGACCTGGAACTAACATTCCAAAACTGATTCCAATTACATTTACTAAAAGTAGATTTATACCTGGATTATAATAAGTGTATACAGTAAAAATTAAAAGTCCAATTCCTCCAATTGTAATATTACGGAATTTTATTATGAGCCCAGACATCACTAAAACTATTCCTAATAGAAATAAAATATCTTGAACAGGGTTCACATTGTAAATAAGGGAAATACCAACTGTAAAAATCCAAGCTAATCCAAAAACACTCCAAATAATTCTGATTACCCTGTCAAGTTGTGTTTCATATCCAATTTTAATACCAGTCTTAATGTTGTAGTAAGTAGTATAAAACATACCCAGTACAGGAATTAAAACCCAATAAATTACAGATGAATAATAACTATATTGTACTATCTGAGGAAAAAAATAGTGAAATAAGCTCATTGAAATAATTACTACTCCCCAAAAAACAAGGTTGTAACCAAGGGGTTTTAAATTAGTTTTTGTTTGTTTAATCGCATCATTAATAATACTTAATTGTTCTTCTTTGGTCATAATTATATTATTTAATCATGCACAAATATAAACTAGTTTATTTTATAAACCAAATAAATCAATTTTAAAACACTATAAACTAAATAGATTTATTTTTTCTCATTAATTTTTTTACAGAATCTTCAAGTTCATTCCATGAAATAATTAATTCATTCAGATACAGTGTTCCCTGGTAAGTAATTGAATAATATTTTCTTGGGGGGCCTTGGTTTGATTCACGCCAGACGTGCTGTATGTAACCTAATTTTTTTAACCTATTTAATAAAGGATATACTGTTCCTTCAACAACAATTATTTTTGAGTTGTTGAGTTCATCTATAATATCAGAGGTATAGACCTCATCTCCAGAAATTATTTTTAGAATACAAAATTCTAAAAGACCTTTTTTAATTTGGATTTTAAAGTTTTCAGTACTCAACTTTTGCTTTATCTAATTCTTTCTTTTCTACAGTTATAATAATAACCTCTTTACTACCAGAATTTTCCTCTATTTTCTGTTCTACTTCTTCAACAGAAATAATCCACTCACCTATTATTCCATCAATGTTTTCACCATTAATGTTTAAAGTAATATCGTTTTGGACCTCTACATCGGGTTTTATTTCATTTCCACAAGAATAAAAAAAGAAAAAAAACATTATTAAAAATTTAATTTTACTCATATTTATATATTTGTTATACATAGTACTAGGCATTACATTACTAATATATAAAAAAAATTAATTCCTTTTCCTAAAAAACCTTAAATACAAAAAAATTAGTGTTAAAAAACCTAAAACGTATGGAATTATCATAAGATAAACAATACCATCATTTAAACTTTCTGCTGTTTTTTGATCCGCACCAGATTCTAAAACAGCTCTACACATAGCACACTGGAATTTAATAAAATATAATATCATGATAAATAATAAGGTGAAATCATTAGGTACACAATAACTCCCGTAACAGCTACATACAACCAAACAGGAAAAGTAATTTTAGCAATTTTTTTATGAGAAACAAAATTTGATTGAAAAGCTTTTAAATAACTAATCAAAACTAGAGGAATAACAATTATTGAAAGCAGAATATGCGTAATTAATATAAAAAAATATACATATGCGATAGCTCCTGAACCTCCAAAAGGGGTAGGATCTGAAGTTATATGGTAAGCGATGTACATGACTAGAAATGAAAGAGATAATGCAATACAAACTTTAATCAAGTTTTCATGAATTTTTCTTTTTCCTTTTTTTATGTAATAAACTGCAGCCACTAGAAAAACAGCAGTTATTCCATTAATTGTTGCATAAATTGGGGGAAGAAAAGTTAAAGGCTTGACAATTGGTAAATTCTCAATCAATATTATTGGATCAAAACCAGGTGCTCTAGTGTTAAAAATCAATTTATCGTACTCCCATTTAATAAAAAGCAATAATGCAACAACAAGAGGAACCACAATTGAGATTACCCAAATTAACACATTATATAATTTAGAGTTCTTATTCATTTTTTAATAATTTTTTTATGTCCTCTTTTATCATATCTATTCCTTGTTCATTTGAATTTTCATTATTAATACCTAAATAGTATACTATAGGTGAGCCCATTCCATTTTCTCTAGATCTTATATACCCTCTCTTGTCAATTAAAGCGAAAAAACCCTGATGTTCAAAACCTCCTGCAACATCTGGGTTAACAGACGAAAAAATATTAAAACCCGTGTTTGATAACTTATATATATCTGAAATGTCACCAGTTAAAAAATGCCAATTTTTTGACTTCACTCCTAAAAGTTCAGAATATTCTTTCAATACTTTTGGTGTATCATTTTTAGGGTCAATAGTGAATGAGGCAAGACCAAAATCATCTCTATCTCCAAATTCATTATCAAGAATTTTCATATTTTTATTCATTTCAATGCATATTGACGGACAAGATGTGAAAAAAAATTCTACTACAAAGACCTTACCTAAAAAATCTTCATTTCCTATATAAAGACTATCTTGATTAAGAAAAATAAATTCAGGAACTCTTTTTTTTTCATCATTTAATTTAACAAAACTTAAATCTTTAAAATTATCTAACCTTTTATCGTAACTTACATTATCCTTATCTAATCTTTCCATAATTTTTGGAAAAAACCATATGCCAAAAACAAGAATTACAAAAGATATTCCTACGTATGAATATTTTTTCATTATAATTTATCTTTATAGATATTATTTTTCTTCAATTCCATTCTATATTCAGCGAGAATAACCTTAACATCATCTACCATATTATTATTAATATCTGCTACAAATCTTGAATCATATCCAAATTTAATTCCACCCTTTCCATCTCGCCCCCTTAGGTTTCCATTTCTATCAATTATAAAAACGAAGGAGGTTCCTAAAAATGAGTCCAATTTTAACCCTGTATTTAAACTTGAAAATATATCTATTAAAACCTCGTCGTCAAGACTAACAAATTTCCAATTTTCAAAGTTAGTTTCAGTAAGTCTATTTAACTCTAATAATAAATCATTTGCTTTATCCTCAGTTCCTTTGGGTTGCAATATCAAAAACTGAAAATCTTTAAATTCATGAAATCTCTTGTAAATTTCCTGATTTAAATTTCCAGCATCCCCATATCTATCTTCAATATTTTTTCCAAAAAATCCCAAAACAGTTATTTTGTCTTTTAAACTCTCATCCGAAATCTGGGAAATATCCTTAACATTTTCATTTAACACTGGTAATTTTGCAAAGTTATTTACTCCAGAAGCAAAAAAAAGATAAACAACAAGAGGTAAGACAAACAAAATAGTAAGTACAATATATTTTCTCATTAAAATATTTATATGGGATTAGAAATTCCAACTAACAAACCCTTCGTACATTACATCGTATATATAATTCCCTTCTACGAGTAAAATGAATACCAAATAGGCAATTAGAAACACAAGTGTAATTACAATTGATGCTTGCAATCCACTCGTTTCATCTCTCAAGTGCATAAAGTCCCATGCAATATAATAGGCCTTTACTAGCGTAAGAATTATGAAAATCCAATTTATCAATTTTGTGGATAAGAACGTATTCATTAATATTTCAGGCTTTACAATTCCTAACCAAACTTCAATAATTGTGACTACAGATAGGAAAAATAAAACGCCCCAAATTTTCCTTTGATTAGATTTAAATTTCCAGAGACCTCTAAATATTTCTAATTTATGTGTATTATTTTCCATTTATAAATATTTTAAACCAAATAAAAGAATGTAAATACAAAGACCCAAACCAGGTCAACAAAGTGCCAATACAATCCTACTTTCTCAACCATTTCATAATGACCTCTTCTTTCATAAGTGCCAATTAAAACATTGAAAAAGATTATGATATTAATAATTACACCAGATAAAACATGGAAACCATGAAAACCTGTTATGAAGAAAAAGAAGTCTGCAAATAACCTATTTCCATATTCATTACGAATTAGATTTGCTCCTTCAACAACATAATTAGCTTGTTGTATTTTTTCAACTGACTCCTCTCTAGAAAGCCTAATCTTATGTCCTTTTTCATCAATTTTTTCGGTCTTAATAATTAAATCTGAATTTGAATTAAATCCATCAATAACCTCTTGAACAGTAAATGATGGGAGAGATGATTCTTCAATAAACCAAATACCATCTTTGCTTTCTTGACGTTCTCTAGGTTTTGGATTACTTATTGCGAAATCTTTAAGAGCAACTCGTTTTCCTGTATTTTTATTCTCAAATTGAAAAATTTGCCCTCCTCTTGTTTCAACTGCACCATATTCTCCTTTGATAAAACCAGCCCATTCCCAAGCCTGCGAACCTACAAAAACAGCACCACCTACTATAGTTAGAGCCATGTAAAAAACTACTTTCTTTTTGTCCATGTGATGTCCGGCATCAACAGCCAAAACCATTGTTACTGAGGAAAAAATCAAAATGAATGTCATTAACGCTACATAATACATTGGAGCATCAACACCATGTAAAAAAGGAAAGTGAGTGAAAACTTCATCAGCAATTGGCCAAGAATCTATATTTTTAAATCTTGAAAAACCGTATGCAACAAGAAAACCTGAAAAAGTGAGAGCATCGGAAACTATAAAAAACCACATCATAAGTTTCCCATAACTTGCCTTAAAAGGCTTGTTTCCACCTCCCCATAAATCTTCTTCTTCTAATTCTGTTGAAATTGTTGTGCTCATTTAGCAAATAATTTGTGATGTAAAGTTACATATTTTTACTATCTAAAGAAATATAAAAAAACAAATAAATAAAGCCATAAAATCCCAAGAAAATGCCAAAATGTAACAGCAAGTTCAAATCCCAATTTTTCTTTTTTATACTTTTCTTTTAGGTTATTATAAATTACCACAATGAGCACAATCATTCCCGCAAACAAATGGGCTAAATGTAGAACCGTAAGAACGTATAAAAATGATGTAGTAATTGTACTTTGAGCTCCAGTAAAGAAGAACCCTTTACTAATTAATGAATTAAATCCAACAAACTGTAAAACAATAAATAACACACCTAAAACAAAAGTGATAAATAACCAATTAGTAGATTTTGAATTATTATTTTTTTTAAGGTTTTTTTTTGCAATCCAAATTGTAATACTACTAAGGACTATAATGGCAGTACTTAAAGAAAATGATAAGGGTAATTCAAAATTTTTTAGCCAGTCTGGTCTTGCCTTACTTACTATATAGGCGCTGGTCAAACCAGCGAATGTCATTGCAATACTAAGCATAGAAAACAAAAGCATCATTTTTTTTGCTTTTATTGTTTTTAACCTTATTTCATTTCCGCTTAACTCCATAGAAACATTTTATCGACAACGTATATAATTTGAACCAAAGTCAAACATATTACACTTGCATTAAATAATTTTTTTGCGGAAAGTTCTGACATTTTTTTATATAAATTAACTGAAAAGTATAGCATAACTAATCCGATCAGCGCAATTAGAAATGCTGAAGAAACCGATAGTTTTAGATCTCCAGTTAATCCGCTAACTGGCAACATACAAATCATAATCATCCAAAGTGTATATAGCACAGTTTGTAGTGCTGAAGACTTATCTCTTTTTTTAGTTGGAAGCATATTAATCCCAGCCCTTTGATAATCCTCGTGAAGCATCCAACCTAAAGCCCAAAAATGTGGAAATTGCCAAAAAAATTGAATAGCAAATAAAGTTATTGCTTCAATTCCAAAATTATTAGTGGCCGCAACCCAACCTAGCATAAAAGGAATTGCACCAGGAAAGGCTCCAATAAAAACAGAAAGCGGGGTTTTTGTTTTTAAGGGAGTGTATAAACACGCGTAAATAAAAATAGAAATTGCTCCAAAAAGTGCTGTTGTTGGATTGATTCTGTATAATGCATAAACTCCAAACATAGTTAAAAAAACAGAAAGTAAAAATGCATATGTAACAGAAACTCTTCCAGAGGGAATCGGTCTATTTTTAGTCCTTTCCATAAGAGAGTCAAGATCTTTTTCAATAATTTGATTAAAAAGATTTGAGGCACCAACCATGCAATACCCGCCGACAACAAGTAGTGCAACAATATTATAATCAACAGATTGAACTGCAATTAAATAACCAGCCAACGAAGAAAAAACTACACTTACAGCTAATCTTGCTTTGGTTAGCTCAATAAAGTCAGAAAAATTTTGCCTTATCAAAACTGTTGAGGATTTATATAATCTAGCGACCATAAATTAAAAGCTGCAAATTTAATGCAGAAATTAAAAGTATACAATATTAGTTTGAGTTGTAATGATATATTATTGAAGCCTAAAAGTAATCGGAATACTGAATGGGACCCTAACTGGCCTTCCTCTTTGTTTACCAGGTGTCATTTTTGGCAACTTAGAAATTATTCTATTTGCTTCTTTCTCTAAGTTTTTATCAGGACCTCTGGTTCTTATTCCACTTATGGAACCATCCTTGCCAATCATAAACTGAACAAAAACTCTTCCTTGAATACCCATTTCTTGTGCAATTTCTGGATATCTGAAATTTTTATTTATATGCTTTTGAATTTGTGTTTGAAAACATTTTCTTCTTTCGGATTTGGGAACTCTTTCACAGCCAGGAAATAAAGGAACATCTTCAATAATAGCAAATGGAATATCCATGTCAATTTCTTCTTCCATAACTTCAACTTCTTCAACAACTTCTTCTTGATCGGTTTCAGTTGATTCAATTATTGTCTCTTCAATTTCTTCTTCGTCCTCAACAACTTCAATTATTTCGGGTGCTGGTGGAGGGGGTGGAGGAGGCGGAGTCTTAATTTGCTCAGTTATTGGAATTTCTTCATCATCGTCATCCTCAACATTGAGAGATTCTAAATCATATTGTCTTTCATATGATTTGAATTCAATGGCCTGCCATGAAATAAACAAAACCAGGCAGAGACCAGCAGCAAACATTAAGCTGCTATAATTTCTTAAGTCGGAATTAGGATTTTTCTTTCTTTGCATCTTAAATTACTATTGAATAAGCTAAAATAATTTTTTTTTTTTAAAATGAAAGCTAAGTAAGTGTATTTTTATATATTAATAATTTATAAGCAATAATACCCAATACTATACCCACAAAATTTGCCACCATATCGGCAAACTCAAAATATCTGCCAATCGGCAAAACACCCTGTAAAATTTCAGTTATTAAAGCTATTGCTATAACTAAATATATGTGCTTTAACTCCATTTTTTTTGAACTAATAAAACCAACTCTAAGCCAGACTAACATCATTACAAAATATACAATTACATGAAAAAACTTATCAGACAAATCAAACGTAGGGAATGGAAGTCTTGGTATAGGTATTAGTGATAAAACAATTATCGCCAGCGTGTAAATTATAGAAATTTTTTTAAGAAAATTATGCTCCAATTAAATTTTTATAAGATTCAGAATCTAGGAGATCCTCAGCCTCGACCAAGTCATCTATTTCCATTTTAATTATCCAACCGTCCCCGTATGGATCTTCGTTTATAATTTCAGGATTATCTTCAATATTAGAATTAATTTCAATAATTTTTCCTGAAATAGGGAGAAATAAGTCTGATACTGTTTTAACCGCTTCAACTGAACCAAACACTTCTTCTTTTTTTAAATTTTCGTCTAAAGTTTCAACTTCAACGTAAACAATATCACCAAGTTCACTTTGCGCATAATCAGTAATTCCTACCGTTGCTATTTTGTCATCAATACGGACCCACTCGTGATCTTTTGTGTATTTTAATTCTGATTTAATTTCCATAGATATGTTTTTGAATTGTAAATGTAAGTTTTAAAACTATTTTTTCATAAAAAATTTAATCTCCAAAATTATATCTTAGAGTAATTCCGGATCTGATGGTGGTTTGGGGAAAGGCAGTTGATATAGCAAACTCAGAGAAAAGGTGATCATAGAAAAAAACAGCATTAAAACTTTCACTTAGGGCATAGTCTGCAGATAATTTAAATGACCAAATTGATTGTCCAGCAGTAACTTTATTGTCTAATATATCAAGATTTCTAATTATAGTCATATTATCTCTAAAACTTAAATCTGCCTTTAAATTTAAGTCTCCACTGGAAACCGATTGCCTTCCTCTGACATTAGTTCTAAATTTTAAGTCCTTCACTCTGTATCCTATACCAACCGAATAATCCATCCCTTTTGTTTCAGTAAGTAAATTATTATCTAAACTTAACGACAATGCCCTGTCTCTTTTAAGCTCCATAACTAATCTCATAGAATTTTTTAATTCCATATCAAGCTTGATTAGTGGATTAAATTGTTCTACCAGATTTATATTTGTAAACAAAATTTCGTTAAGAAAATTTCCGGACTTGTCTGTCAAAAAATTATTTAAAGGATCATACTCTAAGTTTGATTTAAAACTATTTAGAGTATAACTGGACCTGTAAGAATGACTTAAACTAAACCTTTTAAATCTTTCTTTTATAAATTCAAAATTAATTAACCCTGTGTATTGTATGGACCAGTTAGGTAACGGAGTGTCTCTAATAGCTCCAAGTTCAATGTTGTTGGCATCTTTACCAGAGTAGGCAGCAATAAATGATGGTATTAAAACAGCTTGATTATTTTTTCCATATCCTTGAGGAAAGCCAAACTCATCTAGTTGACCATTTGAATTTCCGTTTAATGATGCCAACCTTTTAGCTACAATAAGTCTATTATTTTGAAATTCCTCAAAAGTCTTAGAGTTATATTGGTCAGAACTATTAAATGCCGTTTGAATCAAAATGGTTGAAATTGCAAAATTACCAGAGGAATATGGATTTAAGGGATTATACTCATTGTCAACAACCCTAAAATTTTCTGAAAAATTTTCCGAATAAACCCGATTCGCATTTATATCAATTTTAAAATCATCAAACCAGCTTATTTCAGCGACAAAATCAAATTTGCTATTATTTATTTTTGAGTATTGTTCATTAAAACTTGGGAAATTGGTTAACCATCCATTTTTTGCCGCCTCATATCTAATATCTGACTGGCTTCCAAAAACAAAACCAAGTGAGGGTCTTGAAGTGCCCAAAAAGCCTAGAGATTGGGTGTAGCCAGGCAATACTTGACCACTATTCTCAGAATAATTAATTTTTAGCCTTGATAATCCAGTTGAAAGACCAATTATTGAATTTAAAAATTTGTCCGTAGCTGTCTTTGGTTTATTTTTCTTCTTTAAACCAATATTTCTATAGAACTTTGACATGTTAAAAGAGCTATTAAACGAATGGGTATTCGCATTCTGAACAGTATTGACTTGGCCCAAGATATTCCCTTGTTCATCCTCAACCTGTGCCATGGCATCGGAGCCTCTTTCCCAATTAAAATCACCATTATAATTATAATTACTAGATATGAAATCGATTAGGGGAAATAACTTAAATGGCAAGTCATAACTTAATTTGAATGATTGATTGTGAGAATTTGTTTCACCAGTGTTCCAAAAGCCATCCCAAATTTCTAAATCTTTATCAACAATGACATCACCATCGTCATCATTTTTAAAATAATTTTTTACAATGCTATTGTTTGATGCTGCAAAGTCTAATCTTAATGAATTTGTTAAATTTTGGCTAAGATTGAGGTCCCAATCAAAAAGAAAATTTCTTTGTTGAATTTCCGGAAGAGAAATTTGCTTTGATGCATCAGCACCCTCAATATAAACTTCTCTGAATCTTTGACTATTAAAAGTTCTATTAATATTTGAAGTGAAAGATATGCTACTTAGCAGAGGATTAACATTTAATTCACTAATCCACTTTAAGTATTTATTATCACTTAAAAAAGTGATTGATTTTAAAGGTGAAATTACAAATGGATTAAAATTAAAACTATACTGTATGCCAGCTCTAACATTTTGTTTTGAAAGATTTTCAATTTCAAAATCATGTTCATTTTCCTCGGTGTAACTATAAGAAAAATCAAAATTTTCAATATCATAAATTCTTTCTTTTTGATCCTCTGATCTATTTTTTTTCAGCCCTATTAAGCTTATATTTTTTGATTCCTTAAATGAAATAGCCTGATTTCTAATCGAATCCCTTTGTGTTTTTCTTTCCGACGAATTTAGTCTGTCATTTAATTTCAAATCTTGATAAAAAGGGTCATACTCAGGTTTAGATATTTGTTTATTGATGGCATATGCTACTGGTATCTGGATACCCCAATCCTGAGGTAAAAATTTACCAAAATTCAAATTACCAATAAAACCATATTGTTTAAACTCGTCTCTACTTCTTTGATTTGGAGTTTTATCAATAGAACCAAAACCAATCGTAGAAATTTTACCAGAAACTGATAAATTCCCAAGATCTGCAAAATTTGTATCTATAGATCCTATTGCTGCCCAACCTCCTTTTCCTTCAATTTCAGAAAGCCTTAATTCATTAAACCATACCTCACCTGAAAGAAGATCACCATTTAAATTTGAGGGATTTTTAACTCCTATCATTAAAGTTTTAATTCCTCCGATTGTTGGATTGCCTTTTATTGCAAATTTATATTTTCTGTCTCCAGGTAAATTTGAAATTGGTGAAAATTCATCAATTATTTCAAGATTTTCGTTAAAGTATAAAACATCAGATAAGTTTGAACTGTTGGTAATACTATAGGCTTTAATTTTAGTCAAAATATCTAATGAAAACTCAATTGAATTCGATTCGGTTTCCCAAACTTGTTCAGCTGAAAATCTATTAGAAGAACCCTGGTTGTAGTCGGTTGGTTTCAATGGAACTTCAATTTGATAATAGTTTTCTGTAAAATCTGAACCTATCCTTAAAAACCCAACAAGTCTCTTATCAAAATTTTCTGAAGCTCCTGTTCCTGGTAAATTTGGACTTCCCTCCAAAGATTCAGCATGAATATACATTTTAAGCTTTTTATATTGACGCATATCAAAGTCTAGATTCTTAAAAACAGCACGTGAATCTTTTGGTTGTAAATCTTTTACTTTTAAAGTTAAAGACTGTTCGTTTTGTCTAATGATTGAGCTATTTGAATTTATTTCTTCTCTCTTTACACCTGGTGGCAAAACATAATTTATAGGAGTTCTATTTTCATTTTCTAAAATGTTAACAGCTCCAATATCAAATGAAGTATTGGGGTAGTTAATATTTTCATTGTTTAAATTTTTGGTATATCTTTTCCAATCTGTTCTTACTAAATCCAGAGTCCCAAAACGTAAAGTTATTGGAGACGAAAAATCTTTTAACAAAATTCTCATGAATCTGATTGATCTTAGGTTGTCAATTCCATTAACAGACTCAAAATATTTACTAAACTTGGCATTTTTATAAAATTGTTCAAATACAGGAATTTTAAATTGAATCCATCGAGTTGTTATAGTTTGACCATTGGGAAGTTCCACTTTGACATCATTTCTCACATCACTGATGAAAGGGTGGTTAGCAGAATTCATGTTTTTTCTTAGTGGAATTTTATATTCGTAGTAACTGTCAATAGTATTCATAGTATTATCTTGATTGACATCTTCAGTGTCTGGTACTGTTGTTGAACCGCGATTTTCATTAGTTGATGAAACGGGAGAATTCCCCTAGGTTCCATTATAATCTAAATATCTGTCAAGAATTCCTCCGCTTGCATTTAAATAATATTTATAATTGTCACCAGCAGGGTCATCTGCAGAACCATTGAAATATTTATCTAATTCATCTTGATCATTCAACCCATCATAACCTAAATCTTGTAAGGATCTGTTATTTGGGTCAGAATCAAATGAATAAACTAAGGATTGGGTGGCAGGTGAAATACCCCAATTCGACGTATTTACCAATTGCTGAGAATTTGGTGTTGGCAACCCATTTTCATAAAGCTTTTTTCCATCTTTTAATATATCTTCTGAAATGCTTCCTAAATTAAATACTAACGTACCTAATTCGTTTTGGGTGGAGGAGTTTTTATCAAAAGTATCTAATAGCCAAAATTGAATAAATTCAATATTTGATTGTTCAAAATTCGTTGAATTAATTTTTCTAGTAATACCAGCCCAATTTTCATTTAAATTAATATTAAATTCTTCCTCTTTATTGTTATTGTAAGGGCCTTTTTTGTTGGGTACAAAATTTAAATCAAAGGTATTTTGAATTCTTGATTGACCCTCTACTAAATCTTGCTGGGGAAAAATTTCGTCAATAAAAATTCTCCTTGTTTCATTTTTAGACAACTCATTATCATCAATTTCTGGGGGTCTTTGACTAGTATAGAAAACTGGGTCAATTGTATACCAAGCTAATTTTGCTCTGTGATGACCAAGTCTTATGTCGTCAATATCGTACTCTGAACCTTTTACATTTAGTGGAACACTAGATAAATTCCAAGAATAGCTATCTTTTAGGTCAATATTTGTTTCTGACCCTTCAAAATCATCAACATACACAGTTGCACTATTTTCATATCCCGAATTCTTTGGTTTTCCAGCATGCAAGTAAGCAATTTCCCCCTTGACAGAAATTATTGATGGTGTTTTTGTTTTTACATTTGGTAATTTATTTGCTAACCTAGTTAAGAAAGGAACCTCACTCGAAAAAACTCCATTAAAACCAATCATTGTATTATTTACTGGTTCAACTCCATAGCTAGCTTTTTGTGTTATGGACCTTTCACTTAAATTCATCAGGGAACCTCCAATGATAAAATTGTCATTAAATTTATGTTCAACACTAACGCCAGAAAATCTTTTCTTTTGCTGATCAAAAAAGGAATTACTTTCAGTTGAAATTTCGATCGGAATATTAGAATTTTTTAATGTTTCGTCTAAAATCATAACTCTTCCAGCCTGATAATTTACAGTATAATCAATACCCTCTTGTAATAACCTTCCACCAGCAGTTACTTTTACTGAGCCTCTTGGAACATTAAATTGTCCAATAGCAATTCCGCCTGATTCCCCGGATACTTTAAAAGATCCTTTTAATTGAAACTTATTTTTTTCTATTTCTTCTTCTGCACCTGTCTTAGACATATTATAAATCTCTTGATAAACATATTTCTTTTGGTTGACGTTATAAGTATCATAACTTTCATATATTTCACTTGAGCTATTGGTGTTTTTTAGTTTAT
>MDTC01221544.1_pt1 | contig 13664 bp, 15 predicted proteins | sample 811181 | NCBI WGS metagenome assembly MDTC01 (sample SAMN05326644, study PRJNA326480) | marine metagenome | isolation source: seawater | place: Pacific Ocean: North | collected 2011
ATCAAAAATATATATATGTTAACAACTCAGATCGTGAAAATGATCCTAAAATAATGAAATACAATACTACAACTTTTCAAGGAACTTTATTTTTTGATGGTAAAGAATTAGTGAAAAAATATCAAGGAGGTTTTGATGGGTTAAAAGTGCATAGTAGTGGAAATATTTTTACCAGTGGACCAAATGGAATATTAATAATTTCACCTGAAGGAAAGCTCATGGCAATGATAAATTATGGAAAAGCTTTAACAAACTGTAATTTTGATAAAGAAGAAAAATATTTATATGTTACTGGATTTAATGATGTATCTCGAATCAAGTTAAAATAATGAAAAAATTTATAAATCTTTTTTTAGTCACACTCTTCCTTTTTAATAATTGTTCAAGTCAAGAGGAAAATCCACCAAAAGTAATAACCTTAAAAAACAATAATTATGAAGCTGAATTAATTATTGATGGATTATCAATTCCATGGGGAATGGATTTTATAAGCTCAAATGATATACTGATAACAGAAAAATCTGGAAAATTATTTAGGGTTATTAATTACAAAAAATATTTAGTTGAAGGAGTCCCACCAATATATTATAGGGATCAAGGAGGTCTTTTAGATGTTGCAATTCATCCTGAATTTAAAAAAAATAAGTTAATTTATTTAACCATGAGTACAGAAGAAAAAAAAGGTAATGGTGGTAATACTGCTCTATACCTTGGAAAACTCGAAGGGACTAAATTATCAAATATCAAATTGCTTTATAAAGGCACACCTAATTCGAAAAGCGGAAAACATTGGGGTTCAAGAATAGTTTTTGACAATTCTGGTCACTTATTTTTTTCAATTGGTGATCGTGGAAATCGGGACAAAAACCCTCAAGATATTTATAGAGATGGAGGTAAAATATACAGATTAAATATAGATGGAACAATACCTTCTGACAACCCATTTATATCAGTAAAAGGTGCTAAATCTGCAATTTTTTCTCTTGGGCACAGAAATCCTCAAGGTCTTACAATTAATCCTATTACAGGTGCTCTATGGGCGCATGAACATGGACCTAGAGGAGGAGATGAAATAAATCTTCCAGAAAAAGGTAAAAACTACGGCTGGCCAAAAATCACATATGGTATTAACTATATTGGGACAAAAATTACTGATGAAACCAAAAAAGATGGTTTAGAGCAACCAATTTATCACTGGACTCCTTCAATTGCTCCGAGTGGAATGACTTTTTTAACATCAGAAATATACCCAAAGTGGAAAAATAATCTATTTGTAGGATCACTTAAATTTCAATATTTAGAAAGATTAGTTATAAATGATAAAAAGGTAATATACAGAGAAAAGCTTTTTGATAAAATTGGAAGAGTCAGGACTGTTAAAGAAGGGCCTGATGGATTCCTTTATTTTACGGTCGAAAATAAAGGTGTTTTTAGAATAGTTCAAAAAAAATAATTGTTGTTAGCAATTTAATTAATACTATTTTGATTAATACTATATTCTGTTTAAAGATCTTAGTAATTTTATATTCATTATTTAATCATTTAAAGATCTGTTAAATATGAAAAAAATCTTCAATAAACTTTCCCTGAGGATTAAAATGGTTTCAACCCAAATATTCTATATGTCAAAAAAAATATTTGTTTTCAGATATATGCTATTACTTTTACTTTTTTTTATTTGGATGATATTTTTGGATACAAATTCTTTTTTAATTCACAAAGAATTAAATAATGACATTGATGCACTTGAATCCCAAAAAAAAGAACTAGAAAATAAAATAATTATGGATAAAAAAATGATTGATAATTTAAAGAATTTAGACAGTTTAGAGGTTTATGGGAGAAAAACTTATAATCTAAAAAAAGAAAATGAGACAATATTTCATATGACAAACTTTGATAAAGATTAATAAATCAAAATATAAAATGATCAAATCACAAATGTTTCATAGGGACTTAAATAATTGTATTTTTAAATATTTATAATAAAAATGGGTAAAGTCTTTGCAATAGCTAATCAAAAAGGAGGAGTAGGAAAAACAACTACATCAGTAAATTTAGCAGCAAGCCTTGCTGTTTTAGAAAAAAGGACCCTTCTAATTGACGCGGATCCGCAAGCCAACGCTTCATCAGCTTTAGGTTTTGAGATTAATAAGGTTAAAAATATATATAGAATTTTTGATTCCTCGATATTAGCATCGGAAGCAATTATTAAAACCACCATTCCAAACCTCGATATGATTACATCAAATATCGATCTTGTAGCGGCTGAAATTGAACTAGTTGACCAATCAGAGAGAGAATATATTTTAAAAAAAGCATTGAATAATATAAAAAAAAGATATGATTTTATAATCATAGATTGCGCACCATCCCTTGGTCTAATTACATTAAATGCACTTGTATCATCTGATTCTATTATAATACCTATTCAATGCGAATACTTTGCACTTGAAGGTCTAGGAAAATTACTCAATACAATTAAAAGTATTCAGAAAATTCACAATACAAATTTAGAAATTGAGGGGCTACTTTTGACAATGTATGATACTAGGTTAAGGCTATCAAACCAGGTTGTTGAGGAAATCCAAAAACATTTTGGAAAAATGGTTTTTAAAACTATAATTCAAAGAAATGTTAAATTAGGAGAAGCACCAAGTTATGGTGAAGATATAATTTCTTACGATGCATCTAGTAGAGGAGCTAAAAACTATTTATCTCTTGGAAATGAAATTATTAAAAAAAATAAATTTTAAAAATGTCAAAAAAAAGAGCATTGGGTAAAGGATTATCAGAACTTCTTAATGAGAATGATCGAAATTACGAAGAAAAGAAAAATAAAGTTTTTTTAAAAAAAATAGATTCATTAGAAATAGATTTAATAAAAAATAATCCCTTTCAACCAAGATCAAATTTTAATATTGAAAAAATTAATGAGTTAGCGTCATCTATTGATAAATACGGAATAATTCAGCCAATAACAGTAAAAAAAATAAAAAATGGGTTTTATGAATTAATTTCAGGCGAAAGAAGACTACGTGCATCAAAATCAATTGGCTTAAAAAAAATACCAGCTTACATAAGAACTAATAAAAAACAAGAGTCACTTGAAATGGCACTAGTTGAGAATATTCAAAGAGAAGATCTGGATCCAATAGAGGTTGCTAAATCATATGAAAAATTAATAAATGAGCTAGGATTAACTCAAAGCGAAATTAGTGAAAGAGTCGGAAAAAAAAGATCTACAATAACTAATTATATTAGATTATTAAAACTAGATACTATTATCCAAACTGGAATCAGAGACAAGTTTATTTCAATGGGACACGGAAGAGCATTAATAAATATTGACGACTTTAATCTACAAATCGATATTTACGAAAAAATTGTTAGTAATAAATTATCAGTTAGAGAAACCGAGGATCTAATCAGAAAAAAGAAAACCAAGAAGCCTAAGTCAAAAAGTAAAAAGCTATTAAATTATGCTTCAATTATTAAAAATAAATTACAAAAGATATTAAAGGCCTCTGTAAAAATTAAAATTAATAACGATGGTAAAGGTTCAGTAAATATTTTATTTAATTCACAAAAAGATTTAAATGAAATAATTAATAGAATAGATGAATACAAATAATTTAATTTTTTTTCTAATTATTTTTTTTCTCAATACTAATTATTGTAGCTCCCAAAAAATTAGTAAAAGAGAAAAAAGAAAAATGGAGTTAATTAAAAATCCTTTAGCTCCATCTAAAGCAGCTTTTTATTCAGCAATATTGCCTGGTCTTGGACAAGTTTATACAAGAAATACATGGAAAGTTCCTTTAGTTTATGCTGCAATAGGGTCCGCAGTTTATAGTTATTCTTTTAACAAAAAAGAATATACCAAATACAGAAATGTTTACAAAAGAAGAATATCAGGTTTCTTTGATGACGAGTACTCTGAATTAATTCCGCAAAATGATAAAATATTACAAGGAATGGAATTTCATCAAAGGAATAGGGATCTATCTTTTATTTTTATAATAGGGACGTATTTACTAAATATATTAGAAGCAAATGTTAGTGCTCACTTAATGCAATTTAATGTAAATAATGATCTTAGTTTTAAACCAAAAATTGAATATGAACCTCTGAACAGATCAACTTCAGTTGGTTTTGTCTTTAAATTAAAAATTTAAATAAATGAAAATTGCTCTTTTAGGATACGGAAAAATGGGAAAGGAGATCGAATCTATAGCTATAAAAAGAAACCATACTATTGTCTCAAAGGTTGATAAGGATTTTATTGAAGGTGAAATAAACTCTGCTGATATTGCTATCAATTTTAGTGATCCCTTTGCCGCTATTTCAAATATATCTATGGCCTTAAATCTAAATATTCCAGTTGTTAGTGGAACAACTGGATGGCTTAAAGATTATAGCTTAATTAAATCGCTCTCAAAAAAAAATAATGTTGGATTTTTATACTCTTCTAACTTTAGTATTGGTGTTAATATTTTTTTTGAGCTAAACAAGTCTTTAACTAAGCTGATGAAGGGTCATGAAAACTATTCAGTTGAATTAAATGAGGAGCACCACAATAAAAAAGTTGATTCGCCAAGTGGAACTGCTATTTCACTTGCTAATGATATTATTTCAAATTCAAGATATGAAAAATGGTCTCTAAATTCTGATGAAAAAGACTCATTAAGAATTAAATCTGTCAGGAATGGAAATACAATTGGCATTCACGATATTTACTTTAAATCTAGTCTTGATCAAATCAAAATATCTCATGAAAGTTTTTCAAGATCCAGTTACGCTATTGGTGCTTTAATTGCATCTGAATGGTTAATAGGAAAAAAAGGTATATATACAATGACAGATGTTCTAAACTCAACAAAAGAATAATATGAATTTTAATGAATGGTTATTTTTTATTTTAACAATACAAATAGTTCATTTTGTTGGTACATGGAGACTATACACCTTAGCTGGAAGAAAGTCTTGGGAGGCACTGATTCCAATTTATAATGGAATTATTTTAATGAAAATAATCAAAAAACCAACTTGGTGGATAGTTCTATTATTTTTTCCTGTTATCAATATTTTAATTTTTGGTATTATATGGATTGAAACGATTAGAGTTTTTGGTAAAAGATCAAAAATAGATTCTTTAATAGTGATTTTAACTCTCGGTTTTTACATTATGTTTATCAATTATTCCAAATCAACAAAATATTTTGGGGTAATTAACTCTAATTCTGTAACAGAGGAATGGTTCAGCTCAATGACCTTTGCAATTATAGCTGCAACGATTGTTCACACATATTTTATTCAACCTTTTATTATTCCTACTGGATCCCTTGAAAAATCACTGTTAATCGGAGATTTTTTATTTGTAAGCAAGTTTCATTATGGAGCTAGATTGCCTACTACAGCAATAGCAATGCCAATGGTTCACGACACAATACCTTTATTAAAGACAAGATCCTATCTTAAAAAACCTCAAATACCTTTCTTTAGAATTCCAGGATTCCAAAAAATAAAAAGAAATGATATTGTTGTATTTAATTGGCCTGCAGATACTGTTAGGCAATTTTTTGTTAAAGAAACAGGTGTCAAAAAACCAATTGATAAAAAATCTAATTATGTTAAAAGATGCGTTGGAATGCCAGGTGATACTCTTGAAATTTTCAATAGTGAAATATTAATAAATAATAAAAAGTCAAAGATGCCTGAATGGGCAAGAATTCAGTTTACTTATAATATTTCCAAAAAAGAAGGTGTTTCATCCAGAAAATTAAAAGAATTAGGAGTAGATGACTTCACTAGAAAATTTAAAATAAATAATATTACTCAAAATTCATTAGATAAACTTATCCCCTACATAATGGGAACTCAAGGTAACTCAATAAATAATTTTTCGGTAATTACAGGACCTAAAGGTCTTCCAATTAAACTAATTGCAGATTTAGGTTTAGAAGTCAAAGAATTAATAAGTAAAAGTAAAATAATAAATGCTACAATTGATCAAGTTAATACAATAAAAAAATCAAATAATTTTGATAGCATAACAAGAAATGTTAATGAAATCAAAACTTACAATGAAAGTTATTTTCCAAATAGAATCACTTTTAATTGGAATCAGGATAATTTTGGCCCAATCATTATTCCAAAAAAAGGAGGTAAAATTATACTAGATAACAAAACCTATCCTTTATATAAAAAAATTATTGAAGAATATGAAAATAATTCTGTAATTAGAAAATCAAACGTATTCATTATAAATAACAAGAAGGTTGATCATTATTATTTTAAACAAAATTATTACTGGATGATGGGAGATAATAGACATAAATCTGAAGATAGCAGATATTGGGGATTTGTTCCTTATGATCATATCATGGGAAAACCAATTTTTATTTGGATGAGTATTGATAATTTTAACGACGGGATTAAAAATTGGAAGATTCGGTGGAATAGAGTTTTTTCAAAAGTAAATGGAGAAGGAAAACGAGTATCATATCTGCCTCACTTTTTGGTTTCTATTTTTGCATGGCAATTAATAATTTATATTAGAAAAAAATATAAAAAATCAAACTAAATATGATTATTGTCCCAGCTTACTTGCCCCCTGTAAGTTTTTTTAAAAAAATCATTAATTTAAAAACACTCTATTTTTCTATATCTACAAACTATCAAAAACAAACATATAGAAATAGATGCATTATTTGTACACCCAATGGAATTCAGAATTTAATTATTCCAATAAAACATAATCAAAATAACAAATCATATAATAAAACTGAAATTTATAACCAGTTAAACTGGCAAAAAAATCATTGGAAAGCTATTAAGTCAGCGTATAACTCATCTCCTTTTTTTGAATACTATTTGGATGACTTTGATCTTTTTTATAAAAAAGAATATAAATTATTATATAATTTCAACTATGATATTTTTTTACAAATTTTAAAATGTATTGAACTAAATATTAATGTAAGAAAAACAAACAAAATTGTCAATTACATAGATTTAAAAAAAATATTAGATCCAAAGAAAGACAGAGAAAATTACAATAATTATAGTCAAGTCTTCATAAGAAAAAATGGTTTTCATAGCGATTTAAGTATAATTGATTTAATATTTAATCTTGGCCCTCGGACAAATGAGTATCTGAATTCAATTTGAAAATTATTTGCCTGCATTGAACAAAGTATCCTTCTCATTTTTTGTGAGACTCTCATAACCAGACTTGGATATTTTATCTAATATTCTATCTATCTCATCTTGATTATTATTGATGACTTTATAAGTTTGGGAATGTGACTTTTTTTTATATACTTTTTTCAATTTTGAGCGATAAAAAAATTGGATTAAATTTTTCCAGATCTTTTCAAAAAAGTCTCCTATATCTTCACCATTAGAAATTCTTTTTGCGTAAATATATCCTAAAAATGCACCCCCTAAATGTGAAATTCTTCCACCTGAATTACCGTAAGGGATCATAACTAAGTCAACTGCAATTAATCCAATCCCAATATATTTAAGTTTAATATTAAAAAATAATAATCTAACTTCTTTATCAGGTGAATAAGTACAAACAAAAATTAAAACTGACATAACTCCTGCAGATGCGCCTATCATTGCTGGAAAGCTACCTTGAAAAACAGGAAAAATTAAATATGATATAACGAATAAAACTCCCCCGGCTATAACTCCCATAAAGTAAACGTTGATAAAAGTATCTTTTTTAAAAAGATTAAGAAAAATTGAACCAGAGTAATACAAAATTAACATATTCCAAAATAAATGGGATAATCCGTTGTGAAAAAAAGAATAAGTAATTAGAGTCCATGGTTTAAATAAAATAGAAGAAATATTTGGAGATAATTCTATAAATGAAATATAATTTTTTGAAGATATATTGAATAAAAATAAGATTGTGTTTATAAAAAAGGGAATGAAAAAACATATAACATTAATAAAAATTAATTTTTCTGAAATAGAAAGATTATTATATCTATATTTTGCTTTATTACAATTGATCATTGATCCCATCTATTATTACTAAATTGTTTTTTTTTCCAATAATATAGCATCAAAAAACCTGTTAAAGCTCCACCTAAATGTGCGAAGTGAGCTATAGGTCCAATTGAATAAGATGAAAAGCCGAAAAATAGATCAGCAAAAATCAGAATAGGAACTAAGTATTTAGCCTTTATTGGTATTGGGGGAAACAAAAGCATTAGTTGTGTATCTGGAAAAGACATTGCGAATGCGACTAAGACTCCATATAAAGCTCCAGAGGCTCCCACTAGTACTGAATTATATGATGAAAATGCTCTTTTTAAAATTTCTATATCTATGTTATTAATAATATCTGCGGGCAGCCTAGATGATAAATAAAATTCTGATATCACAGAAGAACTTAGATTTAAATCTGAAAAAAATTCATTTACCTGGTTAACTTGATAATAATATATAGTAATTTGGAGTAGTGCGGCTCCAAGTCCAGTTGATAAATAATAAAAAATGAATTTATTTTTACCCCACATTTGCTCCATAGGAGTCCCAAACATCCAAAGACCAATCATATTAAATAATATATGCGAAAAATCACCATGCATAAACATGTGAGTAATTATTTGCCAATATTCGAATTTAGGGGAGTCAGGGAAGTGGAGTGCAAAAAAATCGTACATACTTTCTCCAACAATTATTGAAGCAAGAAAAAAAATGCAATTAATTATCAATAGGTGTTTAACTGTTTCTGAGATTCTTTGCATTAAGTTATTTGTTTATCAAGATCTGAGGAATCAAAATTAATTAAAATAGGAAGATTAAATGGGGAAACTTGATTTTCTTTGCATGCAAATAAGGAGGCTAAGAGTTCTTGTTGTTCTTCGATATTTAAAACTTTTCCGTTAGGTATAGCCATGCTTTTCGATAGGCGCTTTGAAATTACATCTCCAATACTAAAAGCTTCAAAACCAGTTTCATTATTATTTAAAAATAAATCTTTTAATATATCTTCAACATTATCTTTTAAAAACAAATGTGGAACAGACAGGATGTTTAAATTTTTTGAATTCACTTCATGAAATTCAAAACCTAGGACTTCATAGACTGTCTTATTTTCAGAAAAATTAATATAATCTGTTTTCGAAAGATTGATTTTAACTGGGAATAAAAGCTTTTGACTTGAAGGTCTTTTATTGGACAATAATTTTAAAAAAGTTTCATATAAAACTCTTTGATGAGCTCTATTTTGGTTAATAATCATTAATCCAGAAGGTAATGCAGTAATTAAATATTTGTTAAATAATTGAAAAACCTTTATTTGTTTTGGGTTGAAATCAGTTTCAGAATAAGAAAGCTTTTGTTGATGGTTTTCAGATTCAAACTCAATTCGTGTAAAATTATTTTTTAATTCTTTTGAATTAGTATTATGATTGGATGAAATATCCTCAAATGGATTAAATGACGAGTCGACTGAAATCGTTGGATTAGAGGGAGTTTTATTCTTAAAAGAATAAGGTATATCCATTGAGGAGTCTCTTTCAAAATCTAAGGATGGAGAAACTTGAAAAATACCTAAGCTATGCTTGATAGTTGACCTAAGGATTGCATATATACTCTGCTCGTCTTCAAATTTTATTTCATTTTTTGTAGGGTGGATATTTACATCAATTTTATTTGGATTAATATCAAGAATTATAAAATAACCTGGATGAAATTTTTGAGATAACAACCCTTGAAATGATGAATTAACGGCATGATTTAAAAAAGGGCTTTTAATAAACCTGTTGTTAACAAAAAAAAATTGTTGGCCTCGAGACCTTCTAGCTCCTGATGGTTTTATTATAAATCCCCCAATTTTAACGAGTGGAGTTTCTTCTTCTATAGGAACTAATTGATTTAATAACTTATTCCCAAAAATAGATGATATTCGTTTTCTTAAATTTGACGCTTTTAAGTCAAAAATCTCATTATTATCCTTGAAAAAAGAAAAGTTTATATTAAAGTTAGAAATTGCCAATCTAGAGAATTCATCTATTATATGCTTTAACTCTACCGAATCAGACTTTAAAAAATTTCTTCTAGCAGGAACATTATAAAATAAATTTTTAACTGAGATTGATGTTCCAACAGAGGCAACTTTGAACTCATTATTTTGTATTTTACTACCTGTAATTTTAATTGATTTGGCAAGTTTATCATTTTTTTTTCGCGAGACAGCCTCTACATTTGAAATTGCAGCAATAGATGAAAGCGCTTCGCCCCTGAAGCCATTAGTTTTTATTTTAAATAAATCTTGAGCAATTTTTATTTTTGATGTTGCATGTCTTACAAATGCGAGTTCAATTTCATCATTAGCAATTCCAGATCCGTTATCAGCTACTTTTATAAGTGTTTTACCTGCATTTTTAATAATCAAACTTATTTTAGAGGCTCCAGAATCTACAGAATTCTCTATAAGCTCTTTAACAATTGAAGAAGGCCGCAATATGACTTCCCCAGCCGCGATTTGATTAGCTACACTCTCTGGAAGTAATTTTATCTTATTTATCATTATTAGTTCAAAAGAAGATGATCGCCGAAAATAGTTAAATCAAAATCTATTATGTACAAAAAAATAAAAACCAGAAAAATAATAATTAACAATAATAAGGCAGAAAATGACCTATTTGTTTTTCTCCTCATAATGAGTCTTTCCTTATCCCATAAATTTCTGTAATCATTTTTGTTGTGTAGTTCTTTATATTTTGAAAATCTTGAATCTAATGCATAATCATTTCCTATTTCTTTTCCATTATAAAACCTAGGTGTATAATTAAATCGATTATTTTTTCGAAGCCTAAAAAAATTGTATTTCAAAGTAGAAAAAAATTTATTTCATCAAATATAGTCTAAACTTAATTATATTTTAATCAAGTTAGCCATCCTTAATGCGGTGAAAGCTGCTTCAACTCCCTTGTTTCCATGATCACCTCCACTCCTACTATTTGATTGATAGATATTATTATCAGTTAAAACACAAAAGATAACTGGTGAAAGATCATTCATATTAAGTTTTGCAATTGAATTTGCTACACTTTGAGAAATAAAATCAAAATGCCTTGTCTCTCCCTGAATTATACACCCAATAACAATTATTGCATTAAAATTTTGTTTTTGCGCTAATCTGGCACCATAAATTAATTCAAAACTCCCTGGAACATTAATCTTAGTTATGTCAGACTTCTTGACTTTATGTTTTATGAGTGTTTTAAAAGCTCCATTATATAATCTATCTGTAATTTTGTGGTTCCACTCTGAAACTACTATGGCTATTTTTAAACCTTGACCTGTATTAACTTTATCAGAATCATATAGAGATAAATTTACTTTTTTACCTGACATTACTCGATATTTTCAATACGTCCAATTTGAATATCAACCAAATCAGCTTCAATAGAACTTGGATACTCGTTTTTGATTCTTTTCAAAAACTTAATTGAAGAAGAATTTTTACCAATTTCTGATCCAATGATACTTGCCTTGTACAAATACTTAGGAGTGCTGTAATTATTATCGCTCATATTAAAAGCTTCAACATAATAATCATAAGCCTCTTTGTTTTGGCCTAAATTAGCAAAAGCGTCTCCTATACCCCCTTTTGCCAAAGCACCGAGCATTACATCGTTTGAATCAAATTCGTCTAAATATTTGATTGCATTTTGATAGTCACTCATATTCAAATATGACATACCAGCACTGTAGGTAGCAAGTTTTGCTGCAGATGTACCATCATAACTTTCAATAATATCTAAAAAACCATATCTGCCTTGACCACCATTAAGGGCTCTTAAATACAAAGAATCAGAATCATTACTATTTAATGCTAATTCGAAGTAATATTGAGCCTTATTCAACTCACTTACTGCTTCAATTGATCTAGGTTCCGCCACAAACTTTTCATAACCTAAGTACCCTAGTGAAATGGTAACGATTAGTAACATGAAGGATAAAATATAATTTTGATATTTAGCGACTAAAGACTCAGTTTTATTTGCAGTTACATCAAGAGTTTCAAATACTTCTGCGGTTGAACTCTGACTTTTAACATCTTGACCTTGGTTTGATTTATAAGATTTTTTATCTCCTCTTTTTTTGTAAGTAGCCATTAAAGAATTTTTGCAATTAAAAGTAGTTATTTTTAATGATTTTTAAATAAATAAAAATAAAAATTATTAAACCTTGGCTTATAATATTAAATCAAAATAGACTATTATATTTGTTAATATGCTCGTAAAAAAAATCAGTTTAACCAACTATAAAAACCTATCCTCAAAATCTTTCAATTTTAATTCCTCGATAAACTGTTTTGTAGGTGACAATGGAAAAGGTAAATCAAATATACTTGACTCAATCTATCATCTAGCATTTGGCAAAAGTTTTTTTAATGCGACGACAATGCAAAATATAATGTTTAATAAGCTCTTTTTCTTAATTGAAGGCCAGTTTGAAATTAATTCTAGGAAAGAAAAAATTACATGTAGTTATAAAAAAGGCAAAAAAAAAGTTTTAAAAAGAAATAATATTATATATGATAAGTTTTCAGATCATATTGGATTAATTCCACTTGTATTAATATCACCTGACGATATTGATCTTATAAATGAAGGAAGTAGCCTAAGAAGAAAATTTATTGATGGGATTCTAGGCCAAATATTTCCAGAATATTTAAAGAATTTAATTGACTATAATAAAATACTAATTCAAAGAAATTCATTGTTGAAATACTTTGCGTCAAACCAAACTTTTGATTCCAAAACAATAGAAATATATAACCTTCAGCTTCAGGAATTAGGTGTTCCTATTTATAAATATAGAAGTGATTTTATTAAAAACTTCTCTCCACTTTTCTTAAAAAGATACCAAGCTATAAGTAAAGAAAAAGAAATAGTTAAATTAAATTATAAAAGTTCTTTAGCAGAAAAATCTTATGGTGATTTACTTGCAAACTCTATCAATAAAGATAGGTCTTTTCAATATACTACAGAAGGAATCCATAAAGACGACTTAGAGCTATTAATTCATGAAAAGGCAGTTAAAAAGTTTGGTAGCCAAGGACAAAAAAAAACATATTTAATTTCCTTAAAGATTGCCCAATTTGACTACTTAAGAGATAAAAAAGGAGTTTCACCAATTGTTTTATTGGATGATATATTTGATAAATTAGACCAAAACAGGGTGACTAATCTTTTAAAACTTATGATTGATCAGAATTTTGGTCAAATATTTTTGACTGACACACATGAAAAAAGAACTTTAAAAGCATTAAAATCTTTAAATTCAGATTTTGAAATATTTAAACTATAATATTAAAAAAAAATACATTTGCTTATTATTTTTTATTTTTTTTGGTTGTAATAATTCAAAAGAAATTGATACTAGTTTGTTAAATGGCTATTGGATAATTGATCATGTATCAAAAAATAATGAAGTATTTGAGTTAAATGATATTGTTTTAGTAGATTTTTATAATATTATAGATGGCTCTGGTTGGAGAAAAAAAGTTAAACCATTAATCAATAATACTTATCAATCATCAAACAGCAAAGTTTTTTTTAAGCTTTTTAGAAATAATAAAAAGATATCATTCATATTCAAAACACCATGGGATAAATGGGAGG
>MDTC01161866.1_pt1 | contig 13660 bp, 17 predicted proteins | sample 811181 | NCBI WGS metagenome assembly MDTC01 (sample SAMN05326644, study PRJNA326480) | marine metagenome | isolation source: seawater | place: Pacific Ocean: North | collected 2011
CGGACCAGAGTATCCTCCAACATCTAATCTGCCTTCCATATTTTGTTGGTGGTGAATTAGTTCGTGTGCAATTGACCGAAGCATATCTTTTGGATGTCGCCCATCGCTAAATATATGTATTTCAAGACTCTGAGGGTCGTAATAAGCCGTTTTCCCAAGAACATTAGGTTGATTACTAGGGTCTGAGTCAAAAACGATTGTAGGGGGCTTCTGGAAGCCTAATTTTTGATCAAAATAGTCGTACATTCCATTAATATGAGGCTCTAAGGTACTCAAATCAACGTTTGCTGGGTTCTTCATAGGGCAAGGCATACAGTAATTAGTCTTCTAAATCTGATTTTTTTACTAAAAGAAGGCTTATTTTAATAGGTTTATCCTGTCCAAAGGGCAATATTTCCGCTATTTTTATCTCTCTTTTGTCTAATTTGCCCGTATAAATGGACATTAAGACCCCATATTTATAGTTTCTGGTGACGTTCTCAGCAGTATGCTTCCATCCGGGCCACCTAACTATCTCTCCGATCTCAAAATTTTCCGTTTGAGAGTCCCCCAAGACCTTATTTTTGAGTTTATCGAGCATTTCTTTGCTTAATTTAAGTATTTTTGCCTGAATCGCGTCCATAATTGATTAATTCCACGCAATTTCCCCAAGGATCAGTTAAATAATGGTAATTTGAGCCATCTCGATGTTGTTTGAACTCCAAATTGGGGTGATTATCGGGATTTACTTCTACTGCAAAGTGATTTTGGTGCTGATTTGGTAAAACTAAAGCCAATTTTATGTTATCAAAGCGCAAAAGAGCCCATGTATCATCGATATAGAGACATTCTACCTCAAAATAGTTGTGATACCACTTAACGGCATCGTAAATGTTGGACACTTGGACAGCTATATGATCAATATTCACTATTCTCTCATTATTTTTATCATTTCATCGGCATCAATAGACATTGACCCACTCGTATCCCCACCAACCGGTTCCATTGGATCTATCTCGGGTGTAACTTGGTCATATGCGCCTTCTTCCATGCCATATTCAACATAATGCTTGACTGTCTTAAGATAATCTGCTGCTTTTGTTAATTTCGCTTGGACCCAAGCTTCTAATTGAGTTGTATCAGTGAGCATTTCACTTAATTCACGAGCATATTGTTCCATATCGTGTAATTGTCTTTTCGCCATTGCACCTTCTTCATCAATATCAACCGGCATTTGGCTACCTACGTCTGTACATTCTTCTTCGATGATTTCAATGAGTCTTTTTTTACTAATTTTCATTTTTTTATTCCTTTACAAATGCGATATAAAATAACAACACCACCATCACTAATGATTCGGATGTTAAAGATACGCCTAATAGTGTAATTAGGAACAACACCGCTATTTTTATCCAGTTCATTATTTTTTCTTCTTCTAGGAGCATCAATTGCCCCCAATAAATTGTATGTCATCCCAAAAAACATCAAAAATACAGCCAGTCATCCAATTATAATGGGTATAGACATAACATCTTCTCTCATCTGTCTTATGTTTCCAAGGCAAAAGGTAAAACTCAGAGTCCCTAGCTACCCTTTGTAGTTTTTTATCCGAAAAAGAGAGATAATACCCTTGCCCTTCACCTTTTAATCTGACTAGTGGGAGAGCATACCCATCATCATCTTCCATAAATTTTCTTAATTTGTACGCTAACTTGTTTGGGTTCTCATAAAGGTACTTTAATAATTTCTTTTTATCTTTAATTCCGCTATTCGCCGCCACCACCATCGCCTCCTTCTCCGCTATCGGTGCTAGAAATCACCCCACCGCCAATATATGGCCAAGCGCTACCGTAATTTCTTCTCTTTTTTCTTTTAGAGCCCTTTTTTGGCCCGGGTTTTTTCTTTTTTCGTTTTTTCTTCTCGTCAATGCTCGAGACAATAGAAATTTTTATTTTTTTAGTTTTTTTTTCATCTTCTTCTTCAAGGACACCGTACCCTGCTGGTGCTGATTTTGATCTTTGGAAGTCTTTAGACTTCTTTAACCCAGTTGCACCAGTGGTTTTGCTACCTCCGAGGCCAATTAGTCTTCTTTTCTTGGTTGCGTGGTTATCAGAGTGAGGATACGCCCTCTCGTTGAGCACTGAATCGCCTTCCAAGAGGTATCTAAAGGCATTTTTGAGGTTTTGTGTTGTGCTTTCGCCCATTTTTTGTTCAATTTCTTGTATATCGCCACAAAAATACTCCTCAACTTCCCACTGTAGTTGTATAACTCCCTCTAATTCATCCGAAGAGTAGGGTACGTAACCAACAAAGTAATAAACAGGTTTAGTATCACCCTTCCAAGTGATCTCTTGAGTTGCAAGATAGTCTATTTTCTTAACTTTTAGAGACAATTCTTCTAAGACTTCGCGATAAAAAGCAAAATTTGGCTCTTCCCCTTCCATTAGGTGCCCTCCGGGAGCATCCCACTCCAAGGAATCAGAACGCTGAGCAATAATTATCTTAGAATCAGTGGTAATAATCAGTCCTTTTGCTATTTTATTGATGTCTTTGAGTAATTCATCCGGATTTTTTGCAACAATATCACTCGGATGTAGATTTTTGTAAGCCTCGATGGCTTCTCTTTCCGCTGGATCGTCATCATAGTGTAGAGAGGATCCTAGTTCGTACAATTTTTGGGCTTTTTTGTCACCGTTTGTGTAAAATACACCATCAACTTGTATCTTTAATTGATCTAGCATATTCTTGACGGAACTCTCAGGTACTTCAAGGGCTTGTTGTCTAGAGGTCACCACAAGAACAGTCGCTCCAGATTGTTTAAATTTTTTAATTCTGGCTATAATTTGCTTATTGACCCCTCCGTAGCGGTATAATGTTTCTTCACCGTCGTTAGATTCCTCGTAAGACTTAACAATTGTGTTATCGAAGTCAAATGTAATGACCTTTCCGTTCTTGTTTTCATTTAATTTCTTCATTTTGTCCAATAGGTCTCTCATATTCTTATCCTTTTTATATATTATAGCACATTTTTTCGTCTTTGTCAAGCTATTCCTCGGGCAATTCGTAAATTGCAGGGTCCAAGTCAGAGTCTAGTTTGTAATCTTTTGCTTGGTTTGCTAATCTCTGACCTTTTGCTTTGGGGTTATTCTTATTTGGGTCTGAAACATACTGACTTATTAGGCCAAAAGCCAAGTTTTTAGTAGGCTTAGACAACATCGCACTTCTTTGTGAGTATTGCATAGCCGAAGACATGGGGTTGTAGGCAATCCAAAACAGAAATTCATTGATTAAGAACTGATAATATTTTTTTATTGCTTCATCATCATTGTTTTTAACTTTCTCAAGCAGGTCTGAATCATAGCCGAACTTACTAATCATAACATTTGCCCTGCTGGATGCCGATCTGTCTTTTTCTATAGCGTCTTTTAGTTTCTCTAAGCCAATATTTTCTTCAATATCTCTTAGAATATCAAAAACTCTCGATGCATTCCTACTGTTGTTCGCGAAATCAGACAATTTTTGTCCTATCCCGGCAGGATCGTCATTTTGTTCCATTACGTTGCGTAACCCTTGGTGTTTTGATCTCTCAACGTGACCTTCGTGTTCATCTTCTGGCTTTACTCTGCTTTGAGGCACACCACCTGTTTGAGTTGATGTAGAAAACATCTCTGCTAATTTTTTTCCCTTTAGTTTTGATATTTCTTTTTCGCTTTCATTAAATTTTTTCACCGTTTCTTCATCACTTATGGGAGAACCAGTGTACCCTTGAACATTTCCTCCGCTCATTGAAGACATTTCTTCTATAACGTCATCTTCCTCAATAGATTCCTTTTTATAATTAGCGTATCTGGCGCTTACGGCTGCCTCTGCTTTATCTTTTGACGAATGGCAGGATTCAACCTCTCCGCTCTCAGACTTTTTTACAACAGCACTTCCATCTTGACCATCAGCAGTCTTGCAATCTTGAGTATACGCTTTCCATTTTTCCAGAATTAATTTCATGTTGCTTACCTCACGAATGTAAATAGTGCCTTAGAGCTTAATCTGGTATCCAAAATAACTCTCCACCGTGCTCCCAGATCGGATGCATCATATGTCCCAGTTCTTCAGCGTGCCTCATCCCAAAAGCATGCCCAAGTTCATGCTCTAGTAATCGTGGCTTGTGTTTTTGTTCATTCGGTAGAGTTATACTAGCAGATATCATCTCATCTAATATAGTTAACCTAGATGTAATGGCGTAAGTATGCGGGAGCAGATCTCCATCTGCTCTTATAAATATTATACCCTTTGACCATCGCCCTTTACTGCATAAAATACCGTCATTATCAAAATGAATATAAGCAACTTCATATCCTCTTATGCCCCACCACTCAACAGCCTTATATACTCTATACTTACTAACTTGACTATCGGGACAAACAACAATTATTGGATCGTCCTTCCATTGTCCAATGATAAACTTACTTTCTTCCCAAGTAGTTTTGAGCGCTACACCTACAGAAAACCCAATGAGACCAGCAAGGAAAACCCAAAGAGTATAATATCTCTTTAACATCCCCAGATCCCGTACTCTATTTTTATAGTTTGATTTGCATCCGGTATTGAATCATCCTCAAATATAACTGAATTGGAAGCAACATCATAGTACCAACCAGTATTTGTAAGTTGGCCGTTGATACTAACTTCAATGGAACCTATAATTGGATCATCCTCGTCTAGAGTAAATCTTTTTCTAGTAGTAACAGTGTTTGCGAGGTCTTGCATCTGTGTTCCCCAGTCATTTGCGCAGATTGAGTACCAATCCCCGCCATATTGCTGGGTCATGTCCCAATAGCCACTACCATATCCTATAAATCTCGTTCCGTTAAGATAACAACCAGTAGGGTGATCACCAATAACCGCAAAGTGTTTCATCATATTGATATCTGTTTTTAGTCCATCGAAAAAATAAGTATATGCTGTCCAAGTTCCAACGCTGAAGTCTGGCTCGTCCGAGACATAAATAACAACAGTTGTTGCATCATCCCTCCAGAAAGATGTTCCCGGCGCTCCACCATTATTATAATCATTGTTCTCAAAAAATCTTTTAGCCATCTCAATACCTTTTTCAGTAGCCGACCCATATGTACTGATTTGACTGATGACTCCTTGGGCCCAATCTACTGGTGTTGGGAATAATTGATCAATCCAGCAGACCATCCCACTACACTGCAAATAGCCCATATCTGTTGTAATAAACCCTAAGTGAAAATCCGCACCGGTAGAAACAAATACGTTCATAAAGGAAGTCATTTGGTTTCTCAAGGCAGTTTGAAAAATACCCATTGATCCAGAATTATCGATAACAAAAATAATATCTAAAATTGCAATCTCTTCTTGAATGTGCTCTTGGACGACCACTTGCTCAAAGACACCATCACCACCTTGAGTGACTTCCACTTCTGGTTCCAAAGGATCATTACCTTTTACTATAATAGCACTTTCATCTATGCCCACGTCAGATGGAATATAAGAAACAAGAAAGTCGACTTCTTGATTTGGGGCCAATATCCAAGGAGGAGGAGGAAGAGATCCAAATTCCATCAGAATATCGACAGGCTGAGTTACCATCTGTGTTATACTATCTATAGTTAGGTCAAGATTCCCTTCGTTTCTTATGGTGATTCTCTCTTCATTATCACACCCCATTGAAATCGTCCCGTAATCAAACTCTGAGGGCCCGACAATCATTACAGGGGCATCACCACTACCTTGGATTAGAACTTCAATTAAAGGTGTCTCATGATCATCAGAAACGACTTCTATAAGACCTCCGTTATTTTCATATGTGCGAGGCTCATAATATACATCAATTTGGGTTCCCTCTCCCGGTTGCAGCTCCCAGATATCTTCTTCATCATGATCGATTGAAAATCGATCGTTACCTGCAATAAGCGAAAGGGGATCAAGCCTTAAAACTTTATCCCCCGCGTTTACTATTGTGAGTTGCTCAACTCCGGTTTCCTCTCCTGATATTATATTTCCGAAGTCAATAATCTCCGGCAAAACCACAATTTCAGGTTGTGGATCCTGTATTTTATTTAATGTTATATCATTACAAGCAAGTATAAATCCTAATAACCACATTCATAAGTTCCCCCTTATATAAGTAAATAGGGGGTTGTAGGGCGTTTTGGAAAATGAAGTGTTATTTTTTTGACTTAGTTGTCTCTTTTAATACTTCCAATATGATTGAGGTTAAATAATTTTTATCAAGTTTATTTAATCTCTCTCCTTCATTCAGATCATCAGCAGCCTGCTCTAACATATCGCCCATAGATTTTCCAATTTCAGTCATTCTTTCAACGCTAAAGGTATTCCTCGTTTCCCCTAAGAATGTAGCCAAGTTTTCTCTCTGCATTTCTTTGAACCAATCTATGTCCCTGTAGTCTCCACCACTTGGGTCTTGTAAGGTCTTCGAGGTCCAATTAAAATAAAGCATCATATTACCGCTATGCGAGAACCTAACTCTTTGAGTCAAATATCGATCTCCCATTTCGAAAAATTCATCCCACTCATCTGGAATAAGACTTTCCATCCAATTATTGTAAAGGGTACCATTCGTTTCAAGTTGTTTAGCAGCAGCCTTATATTCTCGCACATCTTCGGGACCAAACACCGCTTCACCCATTCGATCAGCAGGAACAAGTCTTCTTTTTATTCTAATAGACATAGCAACCCTATCACCTATTATCATCCACTTGAGTCTGACAAAATCACCTTCAGGTGTATTATCACCCTCCCAGCTATAAATATTATAGAAGCCGTCTGTAATTTGCTGCTTCATTCTATCCCAGTCCTCGGTGACGGGTTTGCTTGATTTAACTCCGAGGTATTGCAAGAAACTATAAACACTCTCTTTGATGTTATCTCCTCGAACATGTTCCCAAGCGTAGTTACTAATTTCCGGCTTTCCGTAATTTTCATAGAGCCATTTGATATGAGGCCAATATTCTTGTTTTGGGACTGTGTTTGCATTTCCGAGAACCTGAATAAAGGATTTTTCATCTTCATTCCACTCGACCGTAACATGCCACCGAGGCTTTCCTGTTTCGCTGTGACTCATTAGATTAAAGAGTTCACTACCATCCATAGATGCTTGACCGCAACTACTCATTTTACGAGCAGTAATGTCGCAAGTATCAGCGCTAATGTCATACCAGAAGAAGCCATCTTCAAAATTATGCATAACACAAGGTTCACCAACTTCTGCGTCGGGGCACAAGGTCATATCAATGTTTAATTTTTGATCTGCAACCCAGCTGTTGGTCAAATCAATTATAGACTCACTGCCCAAGTCATTGATTTTTTTATAGAAGGCAACTAGTTTCTTAGCGTTATCATCACTCTTGTCTTTATTAACAAAGTTTATAAGTTCGAGAATATTGCTTGTAATTACACCGGCTTCTGCAAATTGTTGTTTTTTGACCGATTGGGTGATTTCACGGTCAAATTCTTCTTCAATATTATTCCAATCGACACCTTTGTCTTCCATTGACCGCCACGCTTTTCGAATTTGCTTATCTAGGCTCGTAACAAGTTTGTTTAAAACCCTCAACGCACCCTCATTCCCTTTATCCCTTCGAGCATCCAAGAATCTTTGAAGCTGATCTTCTTTTGCTTTCACGCTGAAACTGTTGGTTATAAGTTTTCTAATTTTTGATAAATCACCTTCGTCTCTTACATAAGCTCGAACAAACGCTTTAAATAATCTACCATAGCCATCCCAAATGGTTCTAAACCCAAGGTGACGGAAGGTCATAGCTTCGAGAGCATATTTTGAAAGAATATCTTCAGCCGTTCTCCCCTTATCGGTGAATTCTTTAATTCGTTCTTTCAATTCCGGAAAATGCTTTGGCCATTGAGAGTCCCATGCTTCCTCGAGCACCCCGGCTTCCGCCGTGGCGCCAAAATTTTCCTCTATTTCAGACAATATAGTCGATTCTTCAGACAATACTTCCGAGACTAATTCAGATAAATATTTTTTACTTAGCTTCATAATTCAATTTAAACCCCGAGGCGATTGTGTATTCAACAGTTGCATCCGCAACATCCCCTTGTGCTTGTATCGACATTAGCCCTTCAAGACCAGAGGTCATAACGAGTTCATCGCTTGCTTTCAAACTTGAACTAGAAGTGGTTCCATCATCATTCAAGAGAGTTATGCTCACAGAGGTCTCGGAACTTAAGTTTTTTAATGAGATGTACTTAGCGCAAGTTTTTGCATCTTCTCCATCCACAGGCATACCAAAATCCTTTAACACAACTCTAACCTCAGACGTGATTACGTTCGCTCTTGCAATCACTTCATTAACATCAGTGTATGTTTGGGTTGCGTCTCCCACTTGAACACTAAAACTACTAAAATATACAGCCATATTATTTCTCCTATACGCTAGCTACAATGTATTCTAAGTCACAACTATCGGAATCGGTTTGAACCGACACTTTTTTGAGATCCGCGCTTTGACCCGAGGACGCAGTCGTACCGGATGCCGCATCCATCGTTGCGGCTACGCCGCCGGCGAGGTCTCCATTATAAATAAAAGATTGGCCCTTGTCCAATACGACGGTGAACTCGTCATCAGCATCATTTGTAAAAAATAAATTTAAATGATTTGTATCATCGAGGTTTGTGAATCTCATATACCTTACGTCCGCTATGACGAAACTTCCTTTACCAACAGCGGTATCGAAAGACAGGAACTCAATCTTATTGGTTGTTGCCGTAACAATCCGCGAGGATATTTCGGAGATACCAGAAATAGACAAAGTGCTCGTGTTTCCTTGATCCTTTCCTCTTAGATTGATCTTTTCCGTAATTGTTACGGTCATTGTTGCGCTTGTTACAGTTGAAGCCATGTTGTTATTTCCTTTTTTGTTTTTTATTGATCTTTTGTTCGATCAAGGCATCCCTTTCCTTCAATTCTATGACCATCTCCTCTAAATGATCAAGGCGATGGTTTGTGGTGTAATAGAAGCCTGCTAGCGTGGCCACAATGGACAATAGCGCAATGATGTGAGACAATTCAAGTTTCATTCTTCAATTTGACCATCTAATTGCGCGACAAACTCTGGGAGTTGCTTCATCGCTTGTCGGAGGATCTCTTCGGCACCGCTAATATCGCCCGACATCTTAAGAACCAAGGTCAGCAACTGGGTGAACTCTTCCTTATTATCAATGCGATTTCCCATCGCATCTTTTACGCGGCTCACATCAGGACTCAGTTCCATTTCCGGTGTGAGATCTTGCATCTCTTCTTCTATCATTTCTTTCAATATTTTTTTTGTTATTTTCATTGCATAAATCCTTGAATAGTAGTATGAACAACCCAGTAGTCATTTTCCCTGCCCACGAGACGGCTTCTTATAGTTTTTTGACTTGCTTGACCCATCGGGTCCGCCACCTTTACGACCGTACTTGGTGTATTTACCCCTTCCTTGTCGTGTCTTTTTTTTATTTTTTGATTTTACTTGTGTGGACATCGTTATGCTCCTGAAAATTTATTTTGTTGTTTCTTGGTTGCAAGAATGTTTCCTTGGTTATCAAGAAGGTTGTTATATTTGTCTGTCAACCCTAGCTTTCTTAAGCGCCAACCCTCAATGTCTATAAACCGACCTTCTTCATCTGGTTCAAAACCTTCACCGGGAACCGATATATAAACCGGCTGGGCGCTGTAGTTGCCTTGTAGGTCAATCGTGTCTCTCATTATCTGCAACTTTACCATATTCTTTTGGTAATTCTTTTTTAGGGACTTGGTGCCGGCCATATCAATGCTGGCCTTGATGCGAACCATCCTTGCTTGCAACGGTTCTGCACCTGCACTCTTATCAAAAAATACCATAGCTGAATTCCACGGCTTTATCATTGAGAATTGTCTCTTTTCTTCGGTCAACTCTTCTTCAAGAGCACCGGGGTGCGACTGATTTTTTTCTTTCATTCTCAAGTATCTGGTGGCCAATTCATTCGCCATACTATCCATTTGATCAACGCGACCTGTATCGAACAAGCGACTGGTCACAACTTCATTTGAAAGCGGCGTAAGCTGTGCCTCGACTTCCATATAGTCAAATCTATCACCTAAGTCTCCCTTGAGTATCACTAGGGCCTTATCTGTAATCACATCCATTATTCGAAACAATGCATCCATTGGGTCCGGCTTATCAATATCGGGTTCCGTGGCTTTAATCATTTTTCCGGGAGTGTACTCTCTTGTGGCTTCACTCAACTCTTCTTCAATGATTTGGATTAATTTCTCTTTTGTTATTTTCATTCTTAGATCTCCAAAATTTTTTTGGCGGTATTTTTCGCTATCTTAAATAGTCAAATAAAGATCTAATTGAGGTAAAAAGTGAAATCTCGGAAATTTGGTTGAGAACATGAATGTACCTCGCTGCGCTCGCCGCCGAAACCGTAACATGTAGTACTTATTTGGCGCCTCGCCACGACCTCCACCACTAGGGGGGAGGGGGTACCCTCACGTTTAAAGCGAAACAAAAAATGTTTCGTTTGTTTCATATGTTCAGCCGAACAATGTAATCAACAGATAGAACATGCCAAACGCGCCACCCGTAACCATCATCGATAGCATTACAATGTAAAATAGATTAATAAACTTAGACACAAGAACTCCATAGGGAAAGCCCCCGAGGTACCGGGGGTGTAGGTTAGTAGAGATAAGGTAGAGAGACCGGGGGCTTACGCTTGAGCGGTTGGTGCCCACGCGTCACCGAATGTCTCATTAAGTTCAGCCACCAACCAATCAGGACGCGCGGCATCCTCGATGGTACCGACCTTAGAGACAGGCTTTGGTTGTGGTCGAGGAGCCGGAGCTTTCCCACGGGTCTTAGTTTTCTTAGGAGCAGCAATGCAGAACTCATCGAACTCCCACCCGCAAGCCTCGGCATTATCGATACTAACGATGACCTCGTTGTCCTCGGTGCAACGGGCGATTAAGCCTTCAATCATTCCATTAACGAGAGCCTTCGCACCGTGAAACGCGTCCTCACGGTCAACAAGTCGAGCCTCAAGCCCAGCGATTTCAACCTCAGCACCAGCAGAACGAGCAGCAGACACAGCAGCAATGCGGTCAGCCATGCCATCTTCTGGCGATGTGATAGCGATACGAAGGTGAGAGCCTGAGCGGGTCACAACCTCACCCATACCAAGAGAAGGGTGACAGGCGATGGTACCACGAACAGGGATACGAGAACCGTTTTGAGTGAGAGAAAAATTAGGAGTAGTATTCATGAAGCCTCCGAGGCATTGAAAGGAAGAATTGATTTTCTTTCCTTGTATATATAATGTATCATATTGGAATGGGGTTGTCAAATTTAATTTAAGAGAAAGCGGACAATTTATGTCCTTTGTTTAAATGGTCTGATCTTCATCATATATCCTCATGAGGTGATACGCTTCGCATAACAATATGCCAGCGAGGGTTGAAAGAAACATAACGATGGTGACATCCATTGGTGTGATTAACATGAAAGAACTCCAGCGACAGCATACATTGAGAAAAGGAAAGAGAGATAAATAAAAAGTAACATGGATACTCCAATGCTGAGGGTGAAAAAAAGATTATTGAATAAGACCGGCGTGACGTGCAGCCTCAACAAGCATGATACTTGATGGCTTGACCTCGCGCTTGATAAGTCCAACATGCTGAGAAGTGGTCATCGATTGAAACGCGTCACCGGTTGCGGTGAAGTCATAGACGATAACACCGCTCGAAGTCCATTCGGCAATCTTAAGGCTGTACGAATAAAGCGAATTGCCTCTAGCGAAGAGGTTTAAGCCACGAGCATCGCGACCAGAAAGAAAAGAGTAGATTACATCTGAGTTAGTTGAGATAGCCATTGAGGCCTCCATTGTTATTGGTTATATATATAATGTATCACGTTGAAAGAGGTTGTCAAGAAAAAAGTTTATTTATATTCATCTGTCTCGGCAATCTCGATAACGTCATAGCAATCTTCACAGATGCTATCGCCATCCGCAGTTGGGATAAGGTAGCCAATATTGTAGGTGTCCCCACAAGAGCCACAGCCACAAGGATCATCGAGCCAGTTAGTTTCAGTTGGTATCATTTGAACTCCATTCGTTCGGGTTATACTATAATGTATCACGTTGAAAGAGGTTGTCAAGAAAAAAGTTTATTTATATTCCTATCCTCTCAAACCTTCAAGAGAGGCGGCAAGCATGACCGAAATAGCCACGCCGTTCTTGGCATAGTGACGTGCGGTTTGAGCGTTAGCAACGTCCATGCGTTGGTTACCATGCATAACGTAGTATTGACCCGTAGGGGAAACATAAGCGGTCACTGAAACGGTCGAGGCCTCAACAACATTATTCTTTTCTGGAAGTCTACCAGAACGATAAGCGATGGCGGATTGAAGATTTGAACAGGTTATAGTGTTACCATTGAGATCAGTTGTTTTAATAGCGTCATAAGAAATCATAGTGCCTCCAAGGCGATAAGGGTAAAAGACGAAAGATTTTTTCTTTCTTATATATAATGTATCATTGTAAGTAGTGGTTGTCAAATTGGAAACGGTCAAATTATGTCCGTTTTCTTTTGTTCTCGAGTTTGTGGATAAGTCGAATGATCGACATCTCTTGCCACTCGCTATCTCCCTGACTAAACCGCAAGAAGGTTTCAAAGGAAATTCCAAGAGGCTTCAACATCGCTGTGGAAAGTTGTAGGGTTGTTTTAAGTTGGTCTAAGGCTTCATCAAAAGTCATTGAATGCTTCCATTGTTTGAGGTTATACTATAATGTATCCCGTTCTAATCATCTTGTCAAATTTAATGTGTTACTTTATCGGACATAAAATGACCGAAAATAAAGAACCTCGATGATACGGGGCTGAAATACTATACCCTCCCTAAGAAGACGCTCGGTTTCCCATAGCTCCGAAGGAGCGGTGTGCATACGTGTAGTCATCGATAGCGCCCACGCAGTGGGCTTGGGAGGCTTATAGTCTCGCTCCCTTCTCTACATAGTTATGTAAAGTATTTTGATATATCGTAACATGCGCGTAACAAGGCGATTGAAAAAACGTAATGATTTCAAGGGTTTAGTACTACATGCTCCCTAAGAAGACGCTCCCAATTGGTGGGGATGATAGAAGCCTAATGTTTTGGGGGTCGATATAGTTATGTAAAGTATTTTGGCAGCCCATATAGTTATGTAAAGTATTTTATTTCGTCGATAACGCCCGAACCACGGGGATCGTAGGGATCCTCGATGATACGGGGCTTGTGCTCAATCCTCGATTATTCGGGGTTTTTAGAGTAGTTAAGGTCATAATGACCTTTCAATAATTAAGGTTAAACCTCGTTTCTTGGCGTTCTAAGGGGACTATCAAGAGATTAGTAGTGCTTCAAGAGATACACGTCAAGAGTTGATAATCAAGGTTAAAGGTTACTTTTCGTCTATACGTGTGTATATGGTCAAGTATGTGTATATGCGCATAATGTAGGTTCTATATGGTCTTTCGTTAATTCGGGTATTATGAGTAGATTTGTTACGTTACGTGTTACGTGATGTTTCGGCTATAACCTCCAGTATACGGGGAATATGGGGGCTTGCTACACACCATATACAGGCATACCAGCACACACAACACAGAGCCACAAC
>MDTC01136395.1_pt1 | contig 13659 bp, 16 predicted proteins | sample 811181 | NCBI WGS metagenome assembly MDTC01 (sample SAMN05326644, study PRJNA326480) | marine metagenome | isolation source: seawater | place: Pacific Ocean: North | collected 2011
GAAAAACCTATTTCACCGTGCCCATCGAAGCGGTTTTCAATACCCACCCAGCCGTATTCCGTTCAGCTCTGATAGGCCGCGAAGTCGATGGTGAAATACGACCTGTCCTCTGTGTCGAAGTTGAACCTAGCTCGCCACAGGACTGGTCGACGATTTGCGATGAATTAGCTGCGTTGGCTGCGTCCAGTGACGTGGCTCAGGACGTGACTCTTTTTTTCAGGCATGATGGATTTCCTGTCGATATTCGACACAATGCGAAGATCGAGCGCGAACAGCTTAGGGATTGGGTGGCATCAAGGCGATGAAAAGGGTTCTAGTTACCGGTGGTGGTGGTTTCCTTGGCGGCGAAATCGTTCGGCAATTAATGGACCGAGGGTGCCGTGTTCGTAGCCTATCTAGGCGGCATTACCCGGACCTTGAGACGAAAGGTGTCGACTGCGTCCGGGGAGATGTATCGTCTCTCGACGATGTGAAAAGAGCGATGGATGGATGTGATACCGTATTTCATGTCGCGGCTAAACCCGGCGTTTGGGGTCCCTACGAAGACTATTATCGAATCAACACCCTAGGCACTGAAAACGTGATTACCGCCTGCGTTGACGGGGGCATCGAGCACTTGATCTATACCAGCACACCCAGCGTCGTTCACGGAGGCGAGAGTATAGAGGGGGCTGACGAAACACTGCCTTATCCAGAGGGGTTTGAGACGGCTTATCCAGAAACAAAAGCACTCGCTGAAAAACGGATTCTCGCCGCCAATAGTGCCACTTTAAAAACAGTCGCTTTACGGCCACATTTAATTTGGGGCCCCGGGGATAACCACTTGATACCGCGCATCGTTGACCGTGCGAAACGCCAGCGGCTCAGACTTGTAGGACCTCCATTTCCCAAGGTCGATTCCACGTATGTGGTCGACGCAGCGAGAGCGCATTTACTCGCCGCCGACGAATTGGCAGGCTCCGCTAAATGTGCGGGTCGTGCGTATTTCATTTCTCAAGGTGAACCATGGCCAACCGACAAATTGATTAATGGCTTGCTGCATGCGAAAGGGCATGCGCCTTGTCATCGAGTTATCAGCGCTCGGACAGCCTATGTGATCGGTTTCCTGTTCGAAGCCGTATTTCGGCTACTGCGACTACAGCATGAACCGCCGATGACTCGGTTTGTGGCAAAGCAGCTCTCCACATGTCATTGGTACGATATTGGCGCGGCGCGCCGAGATTTTGGCTACAGTCCGCAGCACAGTATTGAGACCGCATTGATTTTGCTTAGAGAACATCATCAGCAGGATGAGAAACCGAGCTGATGCTGTCTTCAGCGTCGGCGGCCGATGGTCGATTGAGCTCCACGGCATGCAGGCGGGCAGCGGCCATAACAGCTGTCAACGAAGCGACCGTAGTCCGGCCCTTAGTCGAGCTGGCCTCAGTCATCTATCAAATTTACAGTGGCTTTTGCGCTCCAATTCGTTGGGCGCCGGCTTTTTGCGTGACGTCCATCAGGTCTCGCGAATCAATTGGGCACACGCCGGGCTGCTGAGGCCTGGTCTACATCTTAACTCAGGCGAGAGTCTGTGAGCGCGAGGACGGGTATCAGGATGCTTCCTAAACGTGGTGTGAATTTCATCGTTATCTCGCTCTTAATCGGCGTGTGGCAGACCGCATGCCGCGACCAACCCGGTCAACCGGCTCAGCATCGAGCGCAAGCGGCTGTAAATAATGACCACATAAGTGGGCGAATCCTTATAGAACCTGCTATTATTGGACAGGTTGGCGGTCACGCTGCGGAGATTTATCGGACGCGCTGTGCGACGTGCCATGGCTCAGGGGGTCAAGGAAATGGAGTTGCTGCCGTTGGTTTACGGCCTGCACCGCGCAGTTTCTGCGATCCAGATTGGCAGTTATCGGTCACGGACGACCATCTTCGGGCGGTCATTGTGGGCGGTGGTCGTGCGGTGGGCAAGAGTCCATTGATGGTCGCAAATCCCGACTTGGCCGGTAGACGGGCGACCTTGGATGGTCTGGTGAAAATAATTAGGGGTCTCCAAGGAGAGCCGCGTTGAGCGGGGAGACGCTCATTTTCGAGGAGTTCAGTACGGAAACTGCAAAAATCATAGACTTCAACAGAGTCGGATGATAAGCATCCTCAGTGAGCGATGGAGAACCGGGGACACGGCTCCATTTGAACTTATTAAACACGAAAGTCGCGTCAATGCGACGAGACGGAGAAGGTACGTAATGCCCGCGGTATCGAAGCTGCCGTTTATAGCCTGGTTGATGCTCTTTGGCACGCTGTCAGTCAGCACTGCCAGCGCTGAACCCGCTGACGGCAAAGCCATTTATCAGAAATGTATTAATTGTCATGGACAGAACGCTCAGGGAGTAAAGCGTTTCCGGGCGCCTGGACTCGCCGGACTACAGGCTGAATACATTGAGCGCCAACTCAAGAATTTCTTCAACATCACTCGAGGCTACGCTTACAAAGACGTAGGTGGGCATCGAATGCGGCCAATGGCGCGGATGCTAAAAAAAGGTCAATCGACCGAAATGTCACCGGACATGATGAAAGCTGTTTCGACCTATTTGTCGGAACTGCCCACAAAAGTGCAGCCGCAGACTTTGGTCAACGGGGACTCTGACCGCGGAGGCATTATTTACAGGAAGGTGTGTAAGACATGCCATGGAGCTGATGCCGCAGGTATGGCTGGCCTCGGACCTGATTTGAGATATACCGGTGACTGGTACCTGTTCACGCAGCTGAAAAATTTTAAGGGAAAACGCCGTGCTGGGCGCGACGATCCAGCGTGTAAGGGCGACTTTCCGCCGGAAAAATGTGATCCGCAAGGCATGTCGATGGTCAAAGTCGTATGGCCAGAAGGTCAACCGAGTCTATTGCCTGATGAACAGGCGATGAAGGACGTCATCGCATACGTGATGCGTTTGGCTCGGTCAAAGGCGGAAAATTAAGGGAGGAGGATAGACATGGCTGAGAAACCAAGTGCAGATAATCTGTCCAAAAAGCTGTTCCATCTTACAATGATTGGGGCAGCCCTTTACATAGGCGCGGTCTTCGCCTTCGTTCTCTAAAGGAGTTCGTTAGATGATCATCAATCAGCTTGTTCCACAAGCGTCAACATACGCGGAAGACATCGATTTCGTTTGGGAGTTTATCTTCTGGACCGTCGGTGCATGGACGGTGGCGTGTTTCGCTGTCTTTTTCTACTTCATTTTTAAGTTCAAGGCGAAGGAGGGTGTCAAAGCGCTCTACGTCTCGGGCGAGACAAAAGAAGAGAAGAAGTGGGTGTCAATTCCTCACGCGCTCGTTCTACTTTGCGATGTCGCCGTCATCTTCTTTGCTGTGCGCGTTTGGTACAGCGTAAAGCAAGACATCCCGGACGATCCCAATGCTGTTGAGATCCGAGTGATGGCCCAACAATGGGCGTGGACGTTCATCCATCCGGGTAAAGATGGGAAGTTAGACACGCCAGACGACATAAAGACGACTGACGAGTTGTTTGTTCAAAACGACCAAATGTACGTCTATCATCTGGAATCACGTGACGTGATGCATGATTTTTCTGTCCCTGTCTTTCGTCTAAAACAAGACGCCATACCGGGTCGAGTCATTTCGGGGTGGTTTAAGACCAACGATCATAAGCCACCGAGAGATAAAGACGGGAAGTTGATTCCCTACGATATCCAATGCGCGGAAATGTGCGGCATTGGACACGGAATCATGGGCGCTCGCATTTACATTCAAGGCTCGAATGAGCACTTAGCTTGGATTGACCAGCGACCAGAAACGGTGGCTGCAAGCAAGTTGGCCCAGAACTCTTTAACCAACGGGTCTGCGGTTGCCGCTGACAAGACGATCCGTTCGGAGAGCGGAGGTGAAAGATAAATGGACGATATAGCAACCCCGGAAATCCACGGAGATGACGGCAGCACAGTTGCAGCGCCTCCAGCCCATGATGATGGTCACCACAGTGAGCATCATGAAGAAGGGTTCGTCAGAAAGTATCTTTGGTCATGTGACCACAAGGTCATCTGCATGCAATACCTGCTCACCGGCATGGTCATGGCCGCGATCGGTGGCTTTATGGCCTACGCATTCAGAATGCAGCTCGCGTTTCCAGGCCAGGAAGTACCGCTTTTCGGTTACGTTACGTCGGCGACATACAATGCATTGGTGACCAACCACGGGACCATCATGATCTTTTGGGTGGCAATGCCAGTTCTAATCGCGGCTTTCGGGAATTATTTAATTCCGCTGATGCTCGGTTGTGATGACATGGTGTTTCCGCGACTCAACCGCTTGTCATACCAGGTGTTCTTGTTGAGTGTTGTGGTTCTGTTGTCAGCCTTTTTCGTTGAAGGAGGCGCCTTTGGTGGTGCCTGGACGGCATACCCGCCCTTATCGGCGAAAGCGGAATACAGTCTAACGCCTCTCGGCTCCACCCTCTGGGTGATTGCGGTCGCCCTTGAGTTTGTCGCCTTCTTGATGGGCGGCATTAATTTCATCACAACGACAATGAACTCCCGAGCACCGGGTATGAAACTTTGGGATATCCCAATGGTCGTCTGGATGATCGTCATCGCGAGTATCCTATTCATGGCGTCGGTTGGACCTTTGGTTGCGGGTGCAATCATGTTGGTTTTTGACCAACAGCTCGGCACAGGCTTCTTCGATCCAAATCGAGGCGGCGACCCCATTTTGTGGCAGCACTTATTTTGGTTCTTCGGCCATCCCGAAGTCTACGTCGTGCTTCTACCGGCGATGGGCATCGTTGCCGAAGTCATCACAACTTTCTCCCGTAAGAAGCTGTTCGCTTACAAGATTGTTCTCTACACAGCAATCGCAACCGGTATTCTTAGCTTCTTCGTTTGGGCGCACCATCAGTTCATTTCAGGTATCGATCCACGAATGGCCAATATATTTACGGTCACGACGGTGTTGATATCGGTGCCTCTGGCGGAAATGATGTTTGTCTACATCGCGACGCTCTACGGTGGTTCAATTCGTCTCGCGACACCTATGCTCTGGGCTTTGGGCTTTCTCGGGACCTTCTTGATTGGTGGGGTAACCGGGATTTTTCTCGGCGCGAGTGGGGCTGATATCTACATGCATGATACCTACTTCGTCTTGGCGCATTTCCATTATACCTTTTACCCAATCGCCATCATCGGCGTGTTTGCGGGGCTGACATATTGGTATCCCAAGATGTTTGGGCGCCATATGAATGAGTTCTGGGGCAAAGTCCATTTCTGGATTACCATCATCGCGTTTAACGGTATTTTCTTACCCCTATTCATTCTCGGAATGGCGGGCCAGCATCGACGAATTTATGATTTCTCTAATTACCCGAATTTGTCCGAACCATGGATGTGGGACATGCGGCAATTTGCAACAATTTCACTGGTTGTCATGTTGATTGCTCAACCCATCTTCTTAATCAACTTCTTTGGAAGCATGTTTAAGGGTAAGAAGGCGGGCAGAAACCCTTACAACGCAAACACATTGGAATGGGTGGCACCAAGTCCGCCAGGGCACGGTAATTTCGAAGAATTGCCGAGTTGTTACCGCGGACCATATGAATATAGTCATCCAGACAGAGAACAAGACTTCTGGCCTCAAAACGAGCCAGGTTGAGGATTGGTTTAGCTCATGCAAGGAAAACCTATAGCAACGAACCGTCAAGTCACGGGGGTCCCGACCGGGAAACTGGCGATTTGGTGGTTGCTCGCATCGGAAATCGTCATCTTCGGTGGGATACTTGCTGCGTATATCATGCACCGAATCGGACACGTTGAGTTCGGCGGCTATGCAGCTCACACGAATGTTTGGGCTGGTGGTATCAATACCTTTGTATTGCTCTCATCCAGTCTTTGTGCCGTACTGGCGCATCAGGCGGCGGAAAAAGGCGATGGCAAGAAAGCGTTTAAGCTCCTTTGGATGACCATCGCGGGCGGCGGTATTTTCCTCGTTATCAAATCCCTTGAGTGGACGTACGAGATCACCCATGGCCTGACCCTGCAGAGCAATCCATTCTGGCATTTCTACTACGTCGCAGCTGGTGTTCATGCATCGCATGTCATCGCTGGCATGATCGCTATGGCCGTCGTGTCGTTCCGAGCGAAGAAAAACGAAGAGCTACAGCGGGTCGAACTCGTTGGCATCTATTGGCACTTCGTGGATATCGTTTGGATCTTCCTGTTTCCACTATTGTACATCGCAAAGTAGGGCGTGAGATAAAGTAATGGCTAATCCCGAAAATCATGCAGAACACGACGACCACGGACATCACGGTCCTGGTTATTGGAAAGTCTATTGGATTTTACTGGTCCTTTTTATCATCAGTGTGATGGGTCCAGAAATGGCGAAGTGGTTGGACATGGGTCCGACGATGGCGAAGATAACTGTTTTATCGACAGCCTTTGGTATTGCCTTTGTGAAGGCCTACTACGTGATCGCCTACTTTATGCACCTCAAGTTTGAGCTTAAATTTGTGCAATACATGCTGGCGACGACCATCGTATTTATGTTGCTTTTCTTCAGCGCTGTCGCTCCGGATGTCATGCGACATGATGGTGCTTGCCAACGCTGGGCTGAAGAGGAGGGCCAAAAGGTCTGCAAGCTCTACAATTGGACCAATTCCGCAGCTGCGGCCGAGGTGGTCCATAAGTTGGGTGTGCAGGCGGGTAATGCCGATGCTAAGTCGGCCAAGCTTGACTCGTCCCAATCGGACGAATGGAGCAGTGCTGGCGGGTGGAAGAGCCCTAGCACCAGCATCGCCGTTCGGAACAAGATGATCCAAGAAAAGTCAAAGGGGATGCATAAATCCTATTGGTACGACAAGCAGCAGTACGCCACCAATCGGTTGAAGGAACCAGCTGTGCTTGCTCTCAAAGGGAAGCACATGATCGCCGGACTACAGCGGAACTATATTCCTATTGAAGACGCGATGAAATTAGTCGTCGCAGACCAGGCAAAGCCGATGATGCTCCCGTCCAGCGATGTGTTTGACCCGTCGGCTCCGACAGCTGAAGCGTGGGCAAAGGCTCGGGTGAAAGCGGCCGAATTGCTCAGCCAACCCGTCAAGAACGCTGAGATCGACGCGACTCTCCTCGCCAAAGGCAAAGACCTCTTTCATGGCAAGACCATGGCCGCCAGTGGCCAAGCCTTGCCATGCCAAGGGTGCCACAGTGTAGATGGCGCCAAGTATTCAGGACCAACTCTGAAGGGGTTTTACGGGCGTATTACCACGTTCAAGGATGCCACTGTTGCCCGAAATGACAAAGCATACTTCGTGAGTTCAATCAAAAACCCGGACGCTCAGCGGTCAAAAGACTACCCAGACGGCGGAATGCTGAACGTTCAGGTAACCGACGGCGAAATTGAGGCTCTATTCCATTACATAGCGAGCCTCAGGTAAGCCTGCCCCCAAGGGGCACAGCGCTTAGGGCTCCACCAATGGAGGTCAGAAAATGCCAACCCGTCCGATCAATCCTGAATCATTTGAGTTCATACCAAAGCCTAAGCCCTTAATCGCGAACAGTGTTCTGGCAATGGGATTGTTCTTATTCGCTGAATTCATGCTCTTCATGGGGTTGGTGTCGGCGTTTTTAATCGTCAAATCAAATGCTGTTGGTCAAGTATGGCCTCCGCCGGGGCAGCCTCGTTTGCCTGTAGAGGAGACGGCCTTTAACTCGGTCATGCTCTTGTTGAGCGGTGTCTTGCTGTTTATTGCTCATCGCGCTTACAGGAATCAGTCACCGAAGTTTAAAAACTATCTTCTGGGTTGCGTCGGCCTTGGTGTTTTCTTTATTGCGTTTCAGGGTGTCGAATGGGTGGCTTTAATCGATGAAGGCCTCACGCTAACATCGGGTGCGCACGGTGGCTTTTTCTACTTGCTGATAGGCTGCCACGGCCTCCATGCCGTCTTCTCCGTCGCTTTCTTAGCGTACGTTTGGGTCGGTCTCGTTCGTGGCCGATTCAACGAATCAGCTTTCTGGGCTGCCGAGTTTTTCTGGTACTTTGTGGTCGCGATGTGGCCGCTCTTATATTGGCTGGTTTATCTATAGGGGCAAGCGATGTTTTTGCGAGTTGCAGTTCTATTTGTACTCATTGCCGTGCCCACTGTGGTGCACGCCTGCCCCGGTTGTATTGCGGCAAACGAAGAAAACCGGAATGCCTTCTTGTTTACAACGGCCCTCTTGACACTCATTCCCCTCATCATCATCGGATTTACAGTGCGTTATCTTCAGGCCAAGGCGAAAAAACAGCAGCGCCAAGACCGTGCGGACGCGGTCGTCCGTTCAGCGATTGAACCGCGTTGATGACTGCGTGATGTAGCTGGTGGTGTCTGATACAGCCATCCTCATACCGGCGCGCCTAAACTCGACGCGGTTTCCCGGGAAAGTACTCGCATACATCGAGTCAAAGCCCATGCTTCACTACGCCGTAGACGCAGCGAAGGTTGCTCTTGGTCATAACAATGTCTATGTGGCCACCGCCGACGAACCGGTGATTCGGTATTGTCAGTCGCAGGACATTAATGTCATCCGAACAAGCCGGTCTCACATAAATGGAACCACGAGAATTGCGGACGCTGCGCGGCAGCTAGACTATAATTTTATTATTAATTTGCAAGCAGATGAACCGTTGATTCCTGCAGATCTTCTGGCAAAGATGGTCAGGCAGCGACGGTTAAGCACAGCTGAGATTGTATCGTGTTACAGACTCCATGGAGATGACGCGGGCTCACATGCACATGTGGACAGCGAAACGATAGTTAAAGTCGTGGTCTCGAAGACTGGACAAGCCCTTTATTTCTCGCGGTCGTTAATTCCGCACGGGGCGACCACCTATAAAACCCATGTGGGTCTTTATGCGTTTACACGCGCGAGTCTTCAAGCGTACGTTGAACTTGCGCCTAGCCCACTTGAGACATTTGAATCTCTCGAACAGCTGCGGGCTTTGGAAAACGGATGGTGCATCGATATGTTTGAGACAAAATGGCTGGGGCAGAGTGTGGATACGCCTGAAGACCTGATTATCGTTAAACAATTGATGCGAGAGAGATTTGCCTCGTGAACACTGTCGTGTCCATTGGGAGTGGGGTTGAGGTGAGCAACCACCATCCCATTACGATTTTTGCAGGGATCAATGTCCTCGAATCAATGGAGTTGGCCCTCACGGTCGCCCAAAGGCTTCACCGTCTGTCGGCGAAATACGGCTTTAAACTGGTTTTTAAAGCCTCTTGGGATAAAGCCAATCGGACATCCATGGCCAGCTACAGGGGCCCTTCGCTCAACCATGCCGTCGAAATATTTGGCGAAGTTAAGTCGCAATTTGGTCTACCGATTGTAACCGACATTCATGAACCAGCCCAGGCAGCTCAGCTCGCTACTGTGGTCGATGTATTGCAAATCCCTGCGTTTCTAGCACGCCAAACAGACTTGGTAGCAGCGGCCTGCCGGACTGATCGACCAATCCTGATTAAGAAAATGCAGATGATGTCTCCAGCAGATGCTCTGCGCGTCGTTGACAAATGCACTGAGCTTGGAAACACACAAATTATGCTCTGTGAAAGGGGGACCCTTTTCGGATATGGGAACCTTATCGTCGACATGCTTTCATTTGGAGAGATCAAGGCGTCGGGTACACCCATCGTTCTTGATGTGACACATGCCCTCCAAACGCCAGGCAGTCAAGGAGCCAGTACGGGTGGCCGGGGTCATAGAACCCTAGATTTGGCTTTAGCGGGCGTCTCGCAGTCCATTGCAGGGCTATTTGTCGAATGCCACCCTGACCCATCAAAAGCGTTATGCGATGGGCCGTGTGCAACCCATCTGAGCGAGATGGAGTCGCTGTTAAAGCGTGTTTGCGGTCTCGACGCCTATATTAAAGCATCACGCTGATTCAACGGCCTGAGTCCAAGTTAGACGCTGCGCAATGTGCAGCTGATACAGGATGCTGGGGCGCTCTTGCTGACGTGCCGACTAAGCTGTACAGTAGCCTCCTACGAAGGCCCAGGGCAGCGTTGCGCTCTCACTGGCTTTCTGTATTCGAGGGGCTGAGTTGAGGGGGGATTCAAGTGGCTCGACGCCATGCCAGATGCAATCGTTCAAGTCTGATTGAACGGGCCATATATGCCTGTATTTTAGTGATGCTTATGGGGTGTGGAACGCGTCAGGAGCGGGCTGGCTTTAGAGACGCCGTCGCCATGAATCTCGGGGTAGATAGCGCGCGTACAGTACATCTAAAACATAAAGATTTAGGGCGTCACATCACCTCACTCAAGAACACTCGTTTCGATTTTTTGAGCAAGAAAACGCCGAGAAAAAATCGCCTAAAGTTGAGTTACAAGTCGTTCGGGATAAAGAGTATTGATGCCTTTAATCGGAGTGCGACCGTCGTTTTAGGCCAGTTCCGATATCTTGAGTCGATGGTTGGCCAGTTCTATATGGATTCTCGAACGTTTCTGAAGCATGACTTGAGAAAAATCAAGCTGATCGAATTAGATAAGAACCTGCGTGTTAAGTCATTTAAGAAGACGAAGACGGTCCGTCTTTATCGAAAAATGAGAGGCAAGCTTCGAGGTGTCCTCGGCAGCTTCAAACATGTTTACAAGGGGGTCAAACGCTTACGGGTTGATGGCGCAAGAATGATCAAGGCTGCCCCTGGCGAACTCCGTAAAGATAAGCGGAAAGCCATTTACATGGATGCCATATTGAACGAACTGAGCAACCGGACGAAGGCCCTCGCATCTCTTGCCAAGCGCAGTAAGAAATTGGGAAGCCGAATCCAAAAAATGCAAGCTGTCATGAGTGCGCTATCGTCTAGGGATTCACCCTAAGGCAGGGCGTTCGAGACGACTTGGGTGAGCGTATTTTCAATAGGACCAAATTCGATCCGAGCAGCCCAAGCAGGCGGGGCGGTTATTTGACGCAGGGATCGTGGTCTACCTTACGGCCGAAAAGGCCCTGGACGAAGTACCCCTGTATGCTCAGTAGGCCTAAACCCAGTCCCACGACGACACCGGCATCAACGATTCCGCGCCATGGATCCGCCATGGATCGAACCCAGATGACAAGCAGAACCACAGCAACCAAAATTCCCCAGGAAATAATCAGAACTTTCTTGGTCGCTCCAAACAAACCCATACAGAATAAGGGCGCTAAAACAACGCGCAGCGGTGTCGGGTGATCCGCTAGATAAAAGGCTCTGGCAACAGTACGCGGTGAGAATCTCAGGTGAAACCCACGGTATCCTTCTGCATAGGCGTTGAAGAGCACCCAGGAGACCATGAGGACCCAGTGCCACCAAAGGAGGTCATAGTTTTGGACCGTATCGACGGCGATCGGCGTCAGAGTCCACAGCGCACGACCAATCAAAAAGGTGATACCAAAAATGCCCCAAGTTGCGATCAGCTTACCCAAGCCCGACTCCAGATGATTTCATACGCGCACAGACGTCTGCGATTGTCTTTACACGTCCGCAGCCTTGTCTTGCAAGCTCGATTTTACAGACAGCTTTGGAGCTGGGTTCGAATTATCGTTCTGCCAGGGTCGTCCGAAGTATTCTTCCCATCGATTGGCCGCCTCGGGACCAAATAAAATTTTGCAGGCCTCTCTGAGTCCGGCCGAATCCAACAGGTCTTTGTGTGCGACGACTTGAGAAATTTTGGACCGACGCCTCAAGAAATCTTCTAACTTAACGACCATTTCATGTCTGGCTGTTCGATAGATTTCACACCGAATATATTCTGATGTCTCGATGAGGATGTCCGCGTTTTTTGGATCCCGACGAATGTCTTCCAGCATACCTATGGCACGGGCACCGTAGCGCCTCCATAAGCGTTTGCTCAATGGCTCAGATGCATGGGGCGCTGTCATCTCGTCCAGTCCCAACAAGCGTGCCTGATGGATATACTCGTAATAGGTTATCTGCGGTGGCTCCCCATACCAACGATAGGTTTCATGGGGAAGTTGAATACCCATCTGTGAGATCGCCTCACAGACCTCATTTCCGACATTGACGCAATCGGTGAGTTTGCCACCATAGACACTGAGCGCCGACAGCTTTTGATCGACCTCAATGACATGTTTTCGTGACAGCTTGGTCCAGTCACCTTCCGTGACTTTTTCTTCATTGTCCAGCACCAATGGCCTGACGCCGCAGCGCTCGGCAATCACATCATCTAGGGTCAATGGGCTTGGTAGGTTAAGTCGCTTGTTGATATTGGATAGAACAAACTCTCGGTCCTCATCGGTGACCTCAGCATCTGGCGTTGGAACTCGGGTATCGGTGGTGCCAATCACCGTGCGAGGCCCCATGGGAATAGCAAAAAATGGACGCCCGTCATCAGCGAAGAATGTGAGCACTTTGTTTTCCCGAGACAGTCGATCGACAATCAGATGAATGCCTTTCGAATAAAGGTGTCGGTGGTTTGAACTCACACCTGTTAGGTTATTATGTAGATCAACGTACGGTCCGCAGGTGTTGACCAATGTCCGAGTCCTGACCGTGAAGCGCTTGCCGGTAATCGTATCCTGACAGTCAAAATGCCAGAGACCGCCCTCACCACGTTTACCGCCATGGGATTCGACATAATTCGCAGCGATACAGCCGCTCGTCATCGCACGCCGGACAAAACCAAAGACGAATCGTGCGTCATTGTCGTACAATATTGCATCAGAATATTCGAAGCCCCCACGCGCTTTACTGGTGTCGATAAGCGGCTCCATCTTGGCGAGTTTTCGTCGGGTTACGATCCGAGGTTTCTGCGTGAAGAAACGACCGAGCAGCCAGTAGAAAAGCGTACCCAGATAGAGCATGAAGACCGGCCACCTGAAGCCCTTCTCCACTGTTGTCAGGAATCTGATCTCTTGCACGGTCGATGGAAACGCACTCATCAAATGGTTTCGGCTCTTACACAGCTTGGAGACCAGGCCGAGTTCCCCGGACTCCATATATTTGATCCCACCCCAAGCGAGATTAGACGAGTTTTGGCTGGTGAAACCGGCAAAATCTCCTCGGTCAATCAGAGCGACCTGTGCACCGCGACCTGACAAGGCAGCCGCGGCCACCGAGCCATTAATCCCACCACCTACGACCAGGACATCAAAGACGTCTGACTCAAGTTTATCGATATTGGTTGTTCTAAGCTGGACCATGTTTGGAATCGTAACCCGATCTCTGATCGTATGTGAAGATGCTTGATCGAGCACCGTCCTTTCTTCCGAGGATTATTTTTGGCGAACTAAATGGCAATTTAATGTCGATTGAGAAGTCACTTTTGTGAGACTCTTAGCTGTAAGATTACAGGGGCGCTGACTGAGTGGCACTTCTGAGCTGAGAATGACAGCTTCTGTACGAGACGCTTATGGGTCGAGGGGACCGAATATGCAGACCAAATCGTTTTTGAAATTAGTGTTTCTTTGCTGCGGGCTAGTGGTGAGTTCTGGGTGCGGTGAGCAGGCTCAACAGCCGAGCGCACAGGATACGTCGGTCGACTCTACAGTTGACGTCGGTTCAATAGACATGGCCATGACAGCTGATGCCGAACCGGTCGATGGTGCACAGCAAACCGATCTGGGCACTGACGACGCCGGTCTAGCAGATGGTAGCCAGTCCGATTCGATCGTCGACGGCGGAGCA
>MDTC01014362.1_pt1 | contig 13658 bp, 14 predicted proteins | sample 811181 | NCBI WGS metagenome assembly MDTC01 (sample SAMN05326644, study PRJNA326480) | marine metagenome | isolation source: seawater | place: Pacific Ocean: North | collected 2011
ATAGAAACATTAAAACAAATGTAAAAGCAACTAAAGATAAAATATATATTCTTGCAGGTTTAAGAGGATATCTTGAAGTAGATAAAGATGCCGTTCATGTAGTTAATGAAGGCTTTGAAAAACAAGTTCAAGCACTTTTAAAACAACACGGTGTTCACTATGCAAAATTTAGATATGGTGAAATTCATGTGCAAAGTTCTACTATTGCAAAAAAAGTAAAGAAAATTTTAGATTTAGATACTGGTATTCATTATACACCTAATATACATTCTCCAGGAATGTCTTTTACAGGTTCTACTAGACAAGAATCAGTAAAAGAATCACATGATTACGACCAAACACATCCTGGTGTATCTCACGAAAATTGGAAAAAGTATCATAAAAAAACAAAAAAAGAATCAGTTGTTAATTGGGAAGCAGAAGCAAATGCAACCGATATACAACAAAAAAAGATTGCAATAGAAACAGTAAAAAACCCTGCTAAAGCATTACTCGGCGGTATGAGTGAAGAACAAGCAGTAAAGATTTTAAAAACTGTTCACAAATATACAGATAAACAAATTGCAAAATTAAGAGAAGTAAATAAAAAGAAATGAAATTAATAACAGAAAACATAGAAAATGTAGAATATCTTACTGAAGAAACTAAAGACGGTAAGAAAAATTATACTATTAAAGGCGTTTTTATGCAAGCTGATATTAAAAATCGTAATGGAAGAGTATATCCTAAAGATATTCTAATCAAAGAAGTCAAGAGATACAATGATGACTTCATCAATAACAGAAGAGCTTTTGGCGAATTAGGACACCCTGAAGGTCCTGTTGTTAATCTTGAAAGAGTTTCACACATGATTAACAAATTATATCAAGATGGAAATAATTTTATAGGCGAAGCCAAAATACTCGACACACCTTATGGAAAAATTGTCAAAAATCTAATTGACGAAGGCGCTAAACTTGGTGTTTCCTCTAGAGGAATGGGAACATTAGTTAATAAAAATGGTGCTAATCATGTCAAAGATGATTTTTATCTGGCAACAGCAGCTGATATAGTTGCAGATCCATCTGCTCCAAATGCTTTTGTAGAGGGCGTTATGGAAGGTAAAGAATGGGTTTGGAACAACGGAAAACTGGCTGAACATGAAATTGACACTTTCAAAAGCCGAATTGAATCAGCAAAAAGAGTTCAAAGAGCTGAAGTTGGTGCTAGGGCATTTAGAGATTTTTTAAAGAAATTTTAAAATAAAATAATTTATTTTTATAAATAAGAGTAGTATTAAGTAACTTTTATTTAGTTACTTATATTCGTTAATTAACGACTATAAGAGGAGATTATTCCATATGGCCGATACAAAAACTGAAGCAAAAGAACAACTGAACGAACAAGACCCAGCGACTATTACTGACGCTCCTAAAAAAGGTGCTGTTCCTGGAGAGAAATCTCATATTGAACAAGACTTTGACGATTTAGGAAGTGCTGTAGTTTCGCCGGTTGATGCTCGTAAGGGACCTTCTGATGCCAATAAAGACAACAAAGCAGTCAAACAAGTAGTAAATGCTAAAGCATTACCTGGTCACCAAACTGCAAATGATGATACAGAAGCCGGCGTTCAAAAGGCTGATGAACCTTCAGATGAAGATGGTCCAGATAAAGCTAAAGTAAGAAAAACTACTAGTGAAGCTAAAGCTGTCAAGAAAGAAGTTAGTGAAAAACCTAAAAAAGTTAAAGCTGATGGTGCGATTGATGAGAAAGAAATTTCTGAAAAATCAGAACCAGAAGTAGATGAAAAAGCAATTGACAAAAGAGTTAAAGACATTTCTGTTAAAGAAGATGTTTCTGCTCTTGTAGATGGTGATTCTGACCTTTCTGACGAATTTAAGCAGAAAGCAGCTACTATTTTTGAAAGTGCTGTTAAATCTAAAGTAAAAGATGAAATTATCAGACTCGAAAAAGAGTATGGTAAAAAAGTTGAAGCTGAAACTGCTAAACTTAAAGAAGGTTTAGTAGAGAAAGTTGATTCTTATTTAAACTATGTGGTCGAGGAATGGATGAAAGAGAATGAACTTGCAATTGAGCGCGGAATTAAAGGCGAAATTGCTGAAGATTTCATTTCAGGTCTTAAAAAACTTTTTGAGGACCATTACATTGATGTTCCTGACGAAAAATATAACATTTTGGAAGACCAAGCTGGTAAGATTGAAAATCTAGATAAAAAACTTAACGAGCAAATCGACAAAAATGTTAATTTGAATAAAGAAGTAGGCAGCTTTAAAAGAGAAGAAATTTTGAGTAAATCAAGTAAAGACTTGGCAGATACTCAAAAAGAAAAATTTTCTAAGCTTACTGAAAATATTGAGTATAAAGACGCTGAAGATTTTGAAAAAAAGGTTTCACAAATTAAGGAATCTTATTTTCCTAAAAAATCTAAAGCTAAAAGTGATGATGTGGTTGATGATGTTTCAGCAACTAAAACTGACAAGAATCTTAATGATGCTATGTCAGCGTATAGTGCTGCTATTACAAAAACCAAGGATATTAAATTATCCGTAAATTAATTAATTAATTTAATAATAGGGGAGAAAATAAATGTACCTATCTGAATCTTTAGAAAAAAAATGGCAACCCATTTTAGAGCATTCTGATTTACCAAAAATCAGCGATACTTATAAAAGGGCTGTTACTAGCGTTATTCTAGAGAATCAAGAAAGAGCTTTAAGAGAAGATAGAAGTTTCTTATCTGAAGCTGGTTCACCTGTTACTCCACAAAATGCAACTGATTCAACTTATGTTCAAAATTGGGATCCAATTTTGATTAGTTTAGTCCGTAGAGCGATGCCTAATCTTATCGCATATGACATTTGTGGCGTTCAACCAATGACAGGACCAACCGGTTTAATATTTGCTATGAGAAGTAGATACACTTCACAAAGTGCTACTGAAGCTTTATTTGACGAAGCCGATTCTGATTTCGCTGGAAGAAATGCTGCTGGATCTGCCGTAGATGGCGGTTCTACTACAGCACACTCTGGTACTAATCCTGCTGTGTTAAATGATTCACCTGCTGGTACCTATACAACTGGTACAGCGATGACAACTGCAGCTGCAGAAGCCCTTGGTGGTCGAACAGAAGACCAATTTGCTGAAATGGCATTCTCAATTGAGAAATCAACCGTTACAGCTAAATCAAGAGCCTTAAAAGCTGAATACACAATGGAATTAGCTCAAGACCTTAAAGCAATCCACGGTCTAGATGCTGAATCCGAACTTGCGAACATACTTTCTGCTGAAATTTTAGCAGAAATAAATCGTGAAGTTGTTAGAACAATTTACACAAATGCAGAAGCCGGTGCTGGTATTAATACCACTACTTCAGGTATCTTTGATTTAGATACCGATTCAAACGGTAGATGGTCAGTTGAAAGATTTAAGGGTTTAATGTTTCAACTTGAAAGGGATGCAAATGTTATTGCACAAAGAACTCGTAGAGGAAAAGGTAATATAATTATCTGTTCATCTGATGTAGCTTCCGCCCTTCAAATGGCTGGTGTGCTCGATTATGCACCAAAACTAGACAACAATCTTAATGTTGATGACACAGGCAATACTTTTGCTGGTGTTCTTAACGGTAGATATAAAGTCTATATTGACCCTTACTCAGCAAACAATGCTGCTAAGCAATATTATGTTGTTGGATATAAAGGCACATCACCTTATGATGCTGGTCTTTTCTATTGTCCATATGTTCCACTACAAATGGTGAGAGCAGTTGGTCAAGACAGTTTTCAACCAAAAATTGGTTTTAAGACAAGATATGGTCTTATCGCTAATCCTTTTGCTGAAGCTGGAACTTCTGATGCTGCTGTGCAAACAGGCGCTGGAAGTGCTAATTCCAACAGATATTACCGTAGAGTTGAAGTTACAAACTTAATGTAATCTTTTACACTACTATTGTTATAAACACGGATTGTAAAAATTTAGGGGGCAGGGTGTAAATTCTGTCCCTTTTTTTTACAAATAAATAATATTATGTTATCTAAAAAAAATCAAAAGACAATGACTTTAAGAAATATAAAAAGGTCAAAGTCTCCAACACCTAAAAAAGATTTTGGTTCTTGGCAACTTTTAAATCAAGAAACAATCAGTCAAGAATATTCTCAATTGCTATCACAAATGCACGATAATAGGCCTAACTTTGGAACTTTTTGTGATACTAGTGAAGTAAATAAATGGATTGAAAAATATAAAATAAGGAGTGTTATTGATTATGGTTGTGGCAAAGGTGCGATGGTATTTAATTTAAAAAAAAAATATCCAGATAAAGAAATATGCGGATATGACCCTGGACATCCTGATTTTTCAATACCTCCAAGTAAAAAATATGATATGTTATTTACAACAGATGTGATGGAACATATTGAACCAAGATATTTAAGTAGTGTTTTAGAACATATTAATGATTTATTTACAAATATTGGATATTTTTATATTGCAACTTCTCCAGCAAAGAAGAAATTGCCTGATGGTAGAAATGCTCATCTTATTGTAGAAGGCCCTGATTTTTGGAGAGAAAAAATTCAAAAGAAAATAGATGGTAAGATTATTTGGGAAGATATAGTAGAAAGAAGTTTTACTAGTAAAGGTAATTTTGGAGAAGTTAAGTTATTTGGTAATTATAAGATGAAAAAAAATAAAAAATTTGAAGCGAACAAATACTATGCTCTTGTTAAAAAACAAACATAAATAGTATATATGACAACTAAATCAGCATATCAAAGACAACCAACAAAGCTAGACTATGCAAGTCCTACACAATTTAGGTTTAATATTATCAAATTACCTAAAGTAGAATATTATTGCACAGCAGTAAATATTCCAGGAGTATCATTAAATAATGCTAGTCTTTCTACACCTTTAAAAGAAGTTCCTTTACCTGGAACTACTTTAACTTACGAACCTTTAGTTATAACATTTATGGTAGATGAAAATTTAGAAAATTATAGAGAAATACATGGTTGGTTAACAGGATTAGGATTCCCAAAAGATTGGTCTCAATTTAAAAATCTTTTAGCTGGTGGTGAAGATAGATTTCCACCATCAGGTTCAAAGGGCATTCAAACAGAACCAGGAAAAATAAAACCTCCAACTGATGAAGGTGCTATATATTCCGATGCAACATTAACAGTTTTAACATCAAAAAATAATCCTAATTTAGAAGTAAGATTTAGAGATGTTTATCCTTTTTCTCTTTCAACATTATCTTATAATCAACAAGCTACAGATGTTGAGTATTTAATAGCTGAAGTTGGATTTCAATATAAGATTTATGAATGGGCAGAAGTGGGTGCTACAAGAACAACAGAAACGGTTTCATAGGAGATAAATAGTATATATGGTAAGTGATAGTAAAGATATAACCCCAAGAACAATAAGAGCTCATAATTTGGGCGCAGGTTCAGTAACAACTGCTAAAGTAGGAAAAAAAATTATCCACACAGCGGCTGCCGACCCAACAGCAGCTTCTGATGCTGGAACAGGATATGAAGTCGGGTCCCTTTGGAACAATACATCATCTGGAGAAATTTTTATTTGTAAAGATTCATCTGAAGAGAATTCTGTTTGGATAGGACAAGAAGGTGAAAATATAAACCTTGTTCAACATGCTCAAGGATCCTCAGATGGTTATGTTTGGGGTGGAGATGCAGGACCGGGTCAGTCTCCAAGATACCAAGATGATATAGAAAAATATTCTTTTTCATCTGATGCTAATGCTTCAGATAGTGGAGAATATAATAAAGCAGCTACTTTTGCTTTGGGTGCAAAATATAGCTCTACTCTATTTGCTATTGGTGGCCGCCAAGCAGATAACCCTGCTTCAACACCTTTGGCTCTTGTTGAAACTATTTCATCTTTTCCAACTACAGCACCTCATCCTGTAACTGACCATGGAGAATTAACTGGAGGAACTTGGAGAGATGGTGGATTAAATGATAGTGGCACTCATACTTATATGCACGGTGGTTCATGGGATGAAAGCGTAGCAGATACAATTGAAAAATTTGCAAAAGCATCAGCATCAAGTTCAACTGATGTAGGAGAAACTGCTAGTGTTGAAGATAGAGCAGTAGGGTGTCCAGATTCTATTGGATCACAAGGTTTTCAAACAGCTGGAAGAAACCAACCGGGCTCTACTTATAGAACAGATGTTCAAAAATACTCTATGGCATCTGATGGAGCTGGATCTGATACAGGAAATGAATTATCTCAAGCATATACAGGACATGTAACAGCTACAGATGAATCATATGGTTTTGCTTATACAGGATATATTGGTCCACCGGGAGGAATTCACGGACAAGATGATATTGATAGATTTGCATTTTCAAGTCCTTATGCTGGAACAGATGTTGGAGAAATGTCAGATGGTCCTTATCAGGATTCTGGTCAAAATCAAATGAGTGCGACTCACGGCTATAAGACTGGAGGAATGAATCCTTCAGGAGAATCATATATAGATGTTATAGATAAATTTGCTTATGCAAGTCCTTACTCTTCTGAAGATGTTGGCAATTTAACAGTAGCTAAAACAGCTACATCAGGAGCAAGTGTTTAAATATGGCAAATATTATAATAGAATATAAAAAAGATAGAAATTCCGAAAAAGGAAAAATAAAACCATTATGGTTAGATGATGGAGGAATATGCGAAGATATAGATAATTATACTTTTGTGGGTATTGTTAAAGACCCAGAAGTTAAAATACCAGAAACAGTTGTTCGTTTCACAAAAGAAAGTTATGTGGAAAGACAATTAAATATACATGGCCGTTATCCATTTAAAAAACAAGTTCCAGAAACAACTCATCCAGTTGCTGAAAATTGGGTAGAAATGACTGATGAAGAAGTAACAGAAGAAGCAGAAGGTTGGTGGGATAATAATATAAATTAAGGATTAAAAAATGACAGAAATAGAAAAAACACCAGATTTAATAAGTGGCGATGATATAGGCTCTAATATTTTAGACCATACAATTGTAGCAGATTCTTTTATTAATGTATCAGCTTCTGACCCTACAGCAGCTAATGACACAGGCCAAGGTTATGTTGTCGGCAGTTTATGGGTTAACTCAACATCAGGAGATGTTTTTCAGGCAATAGGTGTTGATGCTGAAAATGCCTCTTGGGCAAATCAAGAAGGTGATGATGTTAATATATCTCCAGCATGGCAAGGATTATCATATGCTTATGAAGTAGGTGGGGGAAATGTTCCAGGTTATGGTGATGAAATGAGTAGATGGTCAATAACAGCACCTTATGCTGCCGCTGATATTGGAACTTTACCACACACTATGTCCCAAGCAGGAACAGCAGTAAAAGGTTCAACTATATTTCTTTCAGGTGGATATTCTGGTCCCTTATCATCAACGATTGATGAAATATCAACTTATCCAGCCGCAGCTTCAGCTTCAACAACTGATATAGGAGAAGCTACTAATGAACAAAGAAATCATGGTTCAGGATGGACTACTACTAGAGGTTATTGCCTTTCAGGACAAGACGACTCTTCTCCTGCTATAGATACAATACAAGATTATAGTTTATCATCTCCTCTTTCAACATCTGATGTTGCTGAATCAGCAGCTGCAAAACAATATCCAGCATCTTGTGATAGTGAAACCCACACTTTTATAACAGGTGGTTGGAGTCCAGGTCCATCAGCAGTCGATAACATTTATATGTATGAAAAAGCAACTACTGATAATTCTACTGATGTTGGAGAAGTTACAATGGGTAACAAATATGGATCAATGGGGAATTCAGATAATGTTAATGGTTATGGTTTTATAAGTGGTGGAGGTTCTCCAGAGGTAGATTCAATTTCAAGATTTGCTTTTGCAAGTCCTGCTCCATCGACAGATGTGGGAGAACACGCTTCACCTTTTGTTGCTTATGGAGGTTCCAGAGGTATGAGTTCGCCAACATATGGACATACAGTAAGTAGAACAACATCTCCTACAAATGAAGTAAAAGAAAGATTTCCTTTTAGTTCCCCTACAAGTGGAACTGATATAGGAGAAGTAGGACAAGCTCCTGATAATGTAAGTTGCGCTTGTGTTTAAAAAAAGGTAAAAATGAGAATAGACATACAAAAAGAAGAATTTGCTCTAATCCTATTACTAATATGCTTAGCATATTTACTCTTTACTTAATTGACTTTTTGACGCCAATCTGATATAATAATATATTATGACCCTAGAAGAAATTCAGGAATTAGCAGAAAAAGATTTACAAATCAACGATAGTGAGTTAGATTTGGAATCAATTAAAATCCCCCAACTTCATAGCAAATATTTAAAACTTTACACAAAGTTTAAACTTTTATTAGATAGAAGTAGAGAAGATTTCAAACTTTTAAAAAGAGAAAAGTGGGAATACTTTACAGGTAAATCTGATTCAGAAGTTTATGAAAAGAAACCATTTAATTTAAAAATTTTAAGAAATGATGTGGATAGATACATTGATTCAGATGAAGAAATTAGAAGATTAAGTTTAAAAATAAAATATCAAGAAACAATAGTTGACTATCTTGATAGAACATTAAAAAATATTATGAATAGAGGATTTCAAATAAAGGCTGCAATTGATTGGAAAAAGTTTACAAGTGGAGCAATATAATGAATTTAGAAAAAATATATGCTGTTGGAAAACTTAATTTTAATATAGATGAGATTATTAAAAGAGGTGAACGCCAATTATTTAAAACTGCTAATCAAAAACATCCAAATGGAACTTCTTTTAGAAATTCCAATGTTACTTGGATAAAAGATTGGCCAGAGCTTGAACATCATGTTGTTAATCGTATTAAACCTGTTAATGAAAAATTTTGGAAATTTAATTTAATTAAATTTGAACCTTTTCAATATTCAATTTATAATGAAGGTGATTATTATGATTGGCATTCGGACCAACATCCTAAACAATATGCTGATGGTATGGTAAGAAAATTAACCTTTTCTTTAGCATTAACTGATGATTATGAAGGTGGGGAATTTGAATGTGCTGTGTTATCTGGTGCAAAAAAAGATAAACCTGATGTAAAAGTTTTTAATGTAAATGAAATTGAAAATTTTTCAAAAGGCACAATGGTTGTATTTCCATCTTTTCTTTGGCATAGAGTTAAACCTATCACTAAAGGTGTTCGTAAAGCTTTACAAGGATGGGCTATAGGTAAAAACTTTGTCTAATGCAGTTATTGTATCAAAAGAAAATGAAGTATATTTAAAATTAGATGCTGAAGCTGATACTAGAAGAATGTTATCAGAATTTTTTTCTTTTGAAGTTCCTGGTTATAAATTTACTCCACAATATAGAAGTAGAGTGTGGGATGGCAGAATAAGATTGTTTCAATATGCAAGTGGTAGAATATATCTTGGACTTTTACCATATATACAAGAATTTGCAAAACAAAATGATATAACTTTAGTTTATGATAAAGGTGTAAAGGAAAAAATAAATGATATTCCTGTTGATTATTTAAAAAAATATATTAAAACTTTATCATCATTTAAGATAAGGGATTATCAATTAGATGCTGTCAGATATGCTTTACAACACAATAGAGCATTATTATTAAGTCCTACAGCATCAGGAAAGTCTTTTGTAATTTATTGTTTGATGAGATATTATTTGTTAAAAAAGAAAAAAATATTAATTATAGTTCCTAAAACATCATTAGTAGAGCAACTATATACAGATTTTAAAGATTATGGATTTGATAATATAACTAATTGTCATAGAGTATATTATGGATATGAAAAGACATCTGATAAGCCTGTTATTATATCCACTTGGCAGTCTTTATATAAATTTCCAAAAGAATATTTTACAAAGTTTGGTGCTGTGTTTGGTGATGAAGCACATTTATTTAAGGCTCGTTCCTTAACAGGTATTATGACAAAATTAGTTGATTGTAAATATCGAATTGGATTAACAGGCACATTAGATGAAACTAAAACACATAAGTTAGTTTTAGAAGGACTTTTTGGTGCTGTAAATAAAGTTACAACAACTAAAAAGTTGATGGATAAAAAACAATTATCTAATTTAAAAATATATGCTATTGTTTTAAATCATACAAAAGACAGCTGTCATTATGTTCACGATAAAAAATATCACGAAGAAATGAGTTTTTTAGTTAGTCATACACCTAGAAATAAGTTTATAAGAAATCTTTGTTTAAATTTACAAGGCAATACTCTTTGTCTTTTTACTTTAGTTGAAAAACACGGTAAAGTGTTGTTAGATATGATAAAAAAGAAAGCAGAAAACAAAAGAAAAGTGTTCTTTGTTTATGGTGGTGTAGAAGCATTAGATAGAGAAAAAATAAGAAGTATTGTAGAGAAGGAAGATAATGCAATTATTGTTGCAAGTTATGGAACATTTAGCACCGGGATTAATATACGAAATCTACACAATATAGTGTTCTCCTCACCCACAAAATCTAAAATAAGAAGCCTACAATCAATTGGCCGTGGTTTAAGGATAGGAGATAATAAAACAGAAGCAACACTATATGATATAGCAGATAATTTAACATATAATGAAAAGAAAAATTATACACTGGAACATTTTTCGAATCGTATAAATATTTACAATGAGGAAGATTTCAACTATGAAATTCATCCAGTGGAGTTAAAAAACTAATGTCTATAACAGATGTAAAAATAATAAAATTAGATACTAATGAAGACATAGTATGTAAGTTAACTGAAAGTGAACATATGGTTATATGCCATAAGCCTTTGTTGATGAGAACAGTTCCTCAAATAACTAGAGTAGGAATAACTGAACAAATGACATTAATGAGATGGATTCCTTTTAGTAAAGATAATTCAACAACTGTTTCAAGAGATAAAATAGTAGCAATTGCAAATGCAGATGATGTTTTAAAAGCAAAGTATCATAAAATTGCGGTAAATTATGAATTGTTAGATAAAGAAGCAGATAGGATTGGTAAAGAAGAAGAAAAGAGTCCTAGAGAATCTACAATAACTACTAGTGATAAAATGCAGAAAAGAATAAAAAGTTTAGCAGATTTTTATACAAAGAACAAGACGATTCATTAATTGGGGTAGCTGGTATCTTTTCGTCCTACATAGACATTATACCATAAATCCTAGAATTGTCAAGTCTTTTTGAAAAAAAAATGGAGAAATAATATAATGACATATCAATATCAAGAAGTCAAAAAAACTGACCCACGAAAACAAGCTAATCAACAGGACTTGTTTAAACAATATAATACTTTAAATCCAAAAAACGAAAGAATAAAGTATGATGTTAAAGGACAAGACATTACAGGAGATGATAAGGTAACTGGTTATGAACCAGGTGATACACCAGAGACCAGAGCTCGCCATAATAAAAGAATGGAAGAGTTGTATGGTATACATTCACCTAAACAAAAAACTACCAGAAGCAAAAGACTAAAGGAACATGAGCAAACGATTGCTGACCAATCAGATAATGTTGCTAAGGAGCATCAAAAAGATTCTGATAGAATGAAAAAGCAAAAGCAAGGTCTTACAGCTGTAGGTGATGTAGGGCTGTCTAAAAGATTGATTGCTGATCCTATACCTGGAACTAGCCGTGGACTTGCATCTCAAACTTTATTTCCAACTATAATTCATAGAGGAAGTTTACCTATTGCAGATAAATTAAATCCACCTTTAGTTGAACATTGTTATAAAATGCAAAGAGAGTGGAAAGACGAAAAGCAACCAAATCTATGCCGTTCTGTTAAAAATGGTTGGCAAAGTAAACCAGATATACATAATTTACCTGAATTACAAGATTTTAATGCTGTTATTAGGGATGCTATTTCTTGGGTTTATAAACAAATACAAGTGCCTACTGATACATTTGGTTTTGTTTTAGATACAGTATGGTATAATATAACCCCAACAGGAGGGCATAATGAAAATCATGTTCATCCAGGTTCATTTATTTCAGGCTGTTATTATATAAAAAAACCACCACTTGCAGGTAATTTAGTTATATATGACCCTAGAAAAGGTTCACAATGTTCTAGAGAACCTGAGCATCTTGCTAGAGGTTCTACACAAGTAATAAAAGGACAAGAAGGTGATATTATCCTGTTTCCTGGATGGTTAGAACATTCAGTTGAACCAAATAGAGATAAAGAAGATAGAATATCAATTGCTTTTAATGCTAGTTGGAATTATTTGCCTGGACATGGATATATGGAAGATTTTATAGAGAATAAACAAAAACAAGCAGATAGAGAACAATATCAAAAGGCTAGAACTCTAACAAAATAAGATGGTAAAAAATGAGTTTGGTAGAAGAGAGAGAGAATTAATCAAAAAAATTTATAAAAAAACATTTGGTTATTTTACTCCACACTTTTACAGATTATTATTTATTGTAAGTCTTTTACTTTTATTTTTAATATGGTATAATAAAGCTTATCCATATACTGAAACTTTAAAAGGTGTAGAAGCTTTACCTAAAGTAGAAATAGAAGCAATACCAGGGGATACGAGCATCCAAGCATATTGTTCTACTGATGAAAATTGTAGAAAACAAAGATGGAATGATATAAAAGAATCATTTTTTAATGATAAAACTTTTATTGATGTAGATAATAAATCTTGGTTAATCACACCTACGAGAGCTCCCGATGCAACATTTGTCCCTATAACCTTTGGAACATATAGAAAAAATATTAAATTTGCTCATTTAGTTATTGATATGAATCCTGTTCCAGCAGGCTCTTGGTTCGATTTTAGAGATAGTCTTTTAACTAGTATAGATTTTTCTATAAGAGTTAGAATGGAATCTTATTCCAATATAAGAATAATTTTTGAAACTGACACACATTATTATCAAGTTACAAACTTTGTAAAGGCATCAGGAGGATGTGCTGCTCCACCATTAGGAGATATTGATAGTTTTTATAAAACAGCAGGAAAAATAAAAACAAGAATCAAAGATGATAGAATAACAGTTTCAGTATTGCATCCACAATTTAATGGATTACAAATGCACCCGGTTACAACAGAATTTATAGAACCATTTTATGTTCAAAAGGTAAATGTTACAGCAAAATGTCAAGATAAAAATTGTAATCTTAATCATAATTTGTTTGTTTTTCATGGCGATATTTCAACATCACAAAATCCAAGTTTTAGTTTTAAATTTGATGAATTGCTTTTTTATCACAAATCGGTTGATGCTTTGGATGTTGAAGTAATAGATACTGATGACAATGTTTATAAAAGAACAGAACAGATTTTATAATCTATTGACTTTTCTTCCAAATTTGTTTATAATAACTTATGGTAAGAAAATCAACAAAAAAACCTGAACACTATGTAGATAATAAATTATTTTTGGCTGCTATGATAGAGTATAAAAAATCAATCAATAAAGCCAAAAGAGAAAAGAAAACAAAACCAAGAGTAACAAATTACTTGGGAGAATGTTTTTTAAAAATAGCAAATCACTTATCATATAGACCAAATTTTATTAATTACACATATAGAGATGATATGATAAATGATGGTATAGAAAACTGTCTACAGTATGTTCACAACTTTAACCCAGAGAAATCTGATAACCCTTTTGCATATTTTACAC
>MDTC01060841.1_pt1 | contig 13658 bp, 14 predicted proteins | sample 811181 | NCBI WGS metagenome assembly MDTC01 (sample SAMN05326644, study PRJNA326480) | marine metagenome | isolation source: seawater | place: Pacific Ocean: North | collected 2011
CCAGAGCTAGAAGTTAAACCACCAAATAATGTATCTCTAGTCGCTATATCTACATTATCTACTGTTCCTGATACTGTAATGTTGCCTGTAACGTCAATACCAGCACCAACGTCTAGGTTGCCTGTTACATCAACGTGTCCATCCGAATTAACAGTTAATCTTGTAGCACTATTTGTAGCATCAAAAATAACAAACGCACCATTTGAATTTTGAATTAAAAAATCGGGATCATTGTTGCTATCAGTAAAAGTAATTTTTGGTGCTGTACTTGTTAGAGTTAAATCCCCAGAACTAGCCGTACCAGTAGTAACAATATTCTGACTACCAAAATCAGGTGCTATTTTTGTTCCAGCTATTGCTGCTGTGCTACTAACATCGCCATTTACAATCGCTCCATCTGCTATCTTCGCACTTGTAACACTATTGTCTGCTGGTTCACTAACACCTAAACTTTTAAAAGTAAGAATAAAAAAGTCTGTTCCTGTAGCTGGTGCAGCAGCTAAAATAATATCATTTCCATTAATACTAAAACCTTCACTAGGTTGACCACTACCAGCAATAGGTTTTTGGATAACACCTGCAATACTTACTAATAATTGTTGTGCTGATACAGATGGTGGTTGACTTAATGTAAATCTATATGCTGATCCGTTAAATGTGGCACTACCTCCACCAGTTGCACTACTAGAACTAAGGGTATTAATAATAATGTCACTACCACCACCAGCAATTTCTGCAACGCTGCCATTATCCATTTTGGTAAATAATTTACCAACATCAGTACGTATTGCAACTTCTCCTACAACAAGATCATTAGCACTTGGATCACTTGTACCCCTTTTATGTTTTATTACATTAGCCATTAGCTATAACCTCCTATAAATAAAATTTAGAAGCTACCGCCATCTACGGTTATACCATCAAATGTTGTTAAGTTAATAATTGAACCGCCTGTTATTGCAACGCTATTAGCAGCTTGTGTAGCAATAGAACCTAAACCTAATGTTGTACGTGCAGCAGCAGCATCCGCATCATCTATAAGCGTTTTACCGTAGTTACTAAAACCTAAATTTGTTAATGCTGCTGTCGCTGTCGTTGCACCTGTACCACCGTCACCTAAAGCTAAAGTACCTGCTATAGAACTTGCAGATAAATCTATTGCTAATTCCGTACTAGAAATTATTACACCGCTATTTGCTTTTAAATCTAATGATAAAGTATTTCCTGATTTTTGTATTCCGTCACCTGCTATAACTTGACCAGCACCAGAAAATTGTGTAAATACTAAAGCGTTTGTTCCAACTACAGCAGTATCAGTAGTACAAACAAAACCATTATCTGCATTTAACGTACCTTTTTCTACAAATACAAAAGCACCTGCTGCATTAGCACCTGTAGCCATATCAGTAGCTCTTGATGGTGCGCCAGAAGCGTTTACATTATAAATACCATTAGCAGCACCACTTGTTTGGTCTTTTATTAAAATCCTATCGCCTGTAGTTAAAGTTACACCATCTACTGTTTGTCCATTTGCATATGCACTACTTAAAGTACCGTTACCAGTAGTTGCTACTACAACAGAATCTTTTACATCTAAAGCCTGTGCAACAGAATCAACATATGCTTTATTTACTCCATCAGTATTAGCAGTAGGTGTTGCTAAACCTGTAATTTTTTGACTATTAAAATCTACAGCAGAGTTAGGTACAGTTAATTCATTTAATCTATTTGTACGTACACCAGCATCAAAATCTGAAATGCGTGTATGCGGTATTGAAGGAATATCAGCGTCAGCTAAAATTCGCATCACACTAACACCAGCACCATTACTAGGTGCGGCTAATACAAAATTTGCAGAATAACTTGTTTCTTTATCCCAAAATTTACCCTTACCACCAATAGGAATTATTGTTGTTGCCGAACCACCAGCACCACCTGTACCTTTACCGTAATACAGTACTTCATTACCTTCAGTAAGAGATAATTCAGCATTAGCACAACTACTAATTGCTGTAGAACCTGTACTTCTTTTAATTCTTATTGTATTAGCCATAATTTTGAATTAAATAAAAAATTGATAAAAAAGCAGAAAATCCTAAAAATTTCCCCCATCCACTAATGTTAATTTTGTAGTGGTTTGGTCAGCACGATAAGTACCAGAAGCAGCGTCATAATATGGTATAGAACCATCAGCTACGTTAGTATCAACCATACTTTTGTTTAAAGAACTAAAATTTGCACCTTGAGTACCCTGCGTTTTTACAGTAATAACTCTAGTAATACCGTTAACAGTAACCGTATTTTTTTGTTCAGTTACATTAACCGTCATGCTGTGTAGCCCTCTGTTGTAGTAATAGTACCGCCAATTACATAGTAAGAAGTAGTACTAATAGTTACTCTTAAATCATAGTAACTTAAATCAGGTAAAATGCTTGTTTGTGCATCTGTTAATGACATATCAATTATTCCATTTTGTGCATCAGATATAGTTACTGTCATATCAGCATATTTTTTTGTGCGTTCATAATTCCAAACTTGAGCTATAGCAGCATAACCAGTTAGGTTATTAGGATTGTTATTACCATCTGTATAAGTTATTTGCTGTTGCCAATCTTGCCTACGTTTTAGTTCAAAATTATAATCGCCTTCTTTAGGTGTAGACATTGTTACAAGGTTTTTTTATATTATAACGCTTACGTAGAAATAGTAAAAATATTTAAGTTTTAATCACGTACATCATTGCAATGTTATCTGGTCTTGAATCACTACCTCCATTACTACCAGTATTACCAGAAGCAGAAAATGTGTGATCGTGTGAAGCGTCCATACTAAAACCACCAACAGGGCTATTAGAAGAAGCTCCTGTTATAGATGAATAACCATCATATGTTTTTGTAAATACTCCGCTTGTAGATCCATTTGCATTAAAGCCTTCTGATATTTTCTTAACCGTACCTGTTAAAGATTTATTGCTGGTTGTACCAGAAACACTTACAGAATGAGTGTGTGTTTTGTTTCTTGATGTTTGTGCGTGTGCAAAACTTCTACCATCATCATTAGTACCTGTTTTTGTATTAACCCAACCCCTAACAAACTGACCACGCATATCAGGTAAATTAAAATGTTGTGAATCTACATAACCCCAAGTAGTACTTATTGCTGCAAATAAATTAGCGTATGTAGTCCTTGATAAACTTTGTCCAGCACATTCTAAATAACCACTTGGTACATTAGTTGTTGCCATTACATGAACCGAACCTGTTGGAACACCCTGTACTGCTTGCCAACTTAAATTACCACTACCATCACTTTCTAATTTATCACCGGCATTACCATCATTATTTGGAAGAGTAAAAGTTAAATCAGCAGATAAAGCAGGTGATTTTATTGCAATATAATTATTATCTTGTGGATCTTTTAAACGTAATTCTTTACCAGCATTAACTGTTAGACCATTACTATCAATATTTAACCTTAAAGTACCACCTGTTGTAATTCCAATATTATTAGCAGAAGATAAAAACAACCCTGTATCAGCATCATTTAATTGAATTGAAGGAGTACCAGCAGTACCAGATGCAAAAGATGTATTTCCTGTAAAACTACCGCCACTTTTAGGCATATGACCTAAATCAGTTTCTAATTTGCCTAATTCTATATACCCATTGTTTGACGCATTTCTAATACGTAAAGTATCAGGTGTTGTTGATTCATCTACAAAAAATTGATGGGCTAGTTTTATTGTAGGTTCATTAGATCCAGAATTATTACTATTTAAAGCAGCTAGATTTTCATTAATATCAGCCCTAAAATTAGCACCTGTATCATCTGGTATTGGATAATTTCCTGATTGTACTTGTGCCATTAGTTAACCTTTACCATAACCTGTTGCTGTCCATGTAAATGCCCTAGCTTCTCTACCATTACTAAGATTAAAAATAGATACACTAAACTGCGTAGAGGTAGTACTACTAATATTATAATAGTCTCCTGTTGATGACGCACTAAAAGTAATTCCTATTACAGGTGCAGCAGCAAATTTATTTGCAAAAGTTATTGTTACATCACCACTACTAGAAGCAGTACCAGTACCATTTATAGTTCGTAAAGGCATATTTGAAGTCACTTCTAAAGTTTGTATTGCTATTTGTGCTGCACTATCATTTGTTTCAAATTCAGCTTTTAATTCATAACCTCTAGCCTTAAATTCAGCATTGTTAAAAGGCCGCCATGTAGTCCAAGTCGGTGAGCTACTAGGATTTGTTTGTGTTGTTCTTATATATAATTTTATATCTGTATTTGCTGGTGTACTGCCATCAATAGAAGTTAAAGAATCCCAGTTAGGAAAAGTATCTACAGTTGCAGCATTAGGAAAAAATGACCTAACTTTTAATTTACTTTCTAAGGAAATACTAAATACATCACTTAAATCTATTGGATTATTAGCAAATAAATATGTACCAGTTGTATGCAAAACAGAACCATTAGCTGCTAACAATAATTCACCACTTGTAACTGTTAAATTTGTTTTATTACCAGTAAAATTATTTTGTTCTGTTTGTGTATTTATATTATATAAATTACCTAAATCTGGTTTTTGAAATTCTACATATGCAGCATTTACACTGGTTCTGCCACCAGAATCAACAAATTTTGCTAAATATGTACCTTCTTTTAAATCTGCGTATGCTTCTTTAGCAGTACCAGTTAAATCACTATGAATAGAAGTAGCATTAGCCCAAGTAACACCTGCCAAATCAGGAGAATGTTTGAGCCTTACTAATCCCCCAACCACCACGTCAAGATCTGTACTTTGTGACCATTGCAGACGTGCTAAACCATTTGTAGGTATCATTGTAAAATTAACCATGTCAGCAGGTGCAGCAGTTTTACCAGCTAACGCAACCGAATGGTTTGCAATAGTACTACCTTTATTTAAATAATTAACAGCCTGTATTTGTACTTGCAAAGTACCAGCCCTTAAAGCACCAAAATTACCACCTTGTCTTAAAGATATTGATGGTGATGAAGTACGAACACTAGCCCAGTTATCATTGTCTACTCTATATGTAATTCTAAATTCAGTTACACGTTTCATATTGTGTTGCCAACTTAAATCACAACCTACAAAAACACCCTGACCATCACTATATAAAAATTCCTCATCTTCTATATCTGTTACTGGATCTGGTGCTGCATCTAAATTTGTAATATTGCGTGTAGTTATAGGATCACCATTATCAACTGCGTTATAAATTGAAGAATTATATTGCAATGCAATTACAGAATAAACACCATTATCTTGTTCACTAATTTCTATAACTCTAAATTGTTGTGTTTGTACTTCTGTACTTTGTAAAATGTAAACAGATTCAGCATTTGGTGCTTCTGAAAAAGCAGAACTAACAGTAATAGTTTTTGTGTTAATATCTATATTTTGTATTGGTTTTTTTTCTACAATGCCAGTTGATAATAAAATAGAAATTTCTGGATTTTTTGTTAAATCAATAGAAATATTTGTACTGTTATCAATTTTTATAACTGTAGTAGTTGATCCTGTACTTACATAACCTGTATGTCTATGTCCACTTTTTAATTCATCAGCTATATCTATTACCATATTTGGCCTTAATACAATACCGCTATCTATTGCAACAGAAAAAGAAACTGTATTAGTTAATAATTGTTCGCTTTTTAATGTCCATAAACCAATTCTGTGAGCCTGTCCTTGTGAATAACAACCTAATGCTTTTATTTGTTTATTAATAACACCATTTTTTGCAACAGCATCAACATCTTCTACATATTCAAATTCAGTTTCACCTAACTTGTCATAACTCTGATATGCAACTGTACAGGTTGTATGTCTAGCTTTTTGTGATGTACCAGTATATTCAAAATTACCATCAACAACATTAGCAGCACCTAATAAATATTTTGAATCTTGTGGACTATCTTGCACTACTACAAGTGACCCTGCACCGTAATAACTCATACCCCTAAATATTGCAGTAATTTCTTTTATGGTGTCATAAACAGCTTTACGAGTATTAATTAACATATTTAAAGCCATTCTTACCTCTAAACCATTTTTGTGGTCATCAACTAATTCATTGCAATATTGACTAATTGTATAAAAATCAAATTTATCTAAAGTAGCAGCATCCAAACCTACCCCATACCTATCATTTATTAACAAATTATATAAATGCCAAGAAGGGTCACTATGCCATTGTGCAGCACCAAACGTACCATCCCAAATACCAGAATATGTAACCCTTCCTATATGTGTTGTTGTATCAACTTGAGCATTATTTGGTAACTGAGTTTTTACCCCACGTAGCAGGTATTTTCGGGATGGAATGTTAGAAAATTGACGACTATCAAACCTTAAAAAAACTAAAGCACTATTTGGATAACTTAATTTTTCATCAATTATTTCTGTTAAACCACTAAAGAATGTTTTACTTTCTTTTTTTGTACTTGAATTTGGACTTACTCTAGATAATTCTATATCTACAGGAAAAGCACCTGTTAATGGAAAAACATAATCACGCAAATAATTATTAGATGATTTACCTTTTATTTCATCTTGTTTTACGACACTATAACCACCGCCATTATATTGAATTCTAATTTTTATAGTTACAGTATTTCCAACTATATCTCCGTCATCTTCAATAATCCTTAAAGTTGGTATTGAAATAGTAACTCTTATTTTTGATGCTGCTGTATTTGTAATTTGTTTTACAGTAACATTTCCATTTAATAGTTCTACTGGTAAACCTATATTTGTACGTTCAACTTCATTAGCTGTTAAAGATGATATGTATGGTTGACTTTGCGTACCATTTCTAGTTTCTATTTGATAGCCTTCAAAATTATTATTACCATTAGCATCTTGTACTGGTGTTCCATCTAAATAAATACTTTTATAACCATCATCTAAACCTTGTACCTCACCTTCTGAAACAAGATCCACGACATTAGCCATTTGGATGCTTTGTAATGAATCATCAGCTTCTACTGGTGTCCTATTACCACCACCTTTACTACCACCACCTGAACCACGTATAACAGTCATTACACCACCTGATCTACATCAAGACCTGAACTAATAATTGCACTACCGCAAAAAGCTCGACCCATAACTATAGGTATTGGAGTTCCAACTTGATTTACGTTATTAATTCCGCTAAAACTAAAATTTTGTAATTGAGTTGCTTGGTTCATATTAGGAAAATCAGGTTGGGGTGATAACATTTCACTAATACCACTTAAAGCCATAATAAAACCAAATTTTTTTAAAGCACTTCCTACTAAAATTGGTGTACCTCCAAAAGTTCCAATAGCCCATGTAGCAGGTACTAAAAAACCAGCACCTATAATTAATGCTCCTGTTAATATTCTTCCAAAACCTCTACCAGCACCAGTAATAACAGGTGTTATAGAAAAAACTTCTTTTGTTCCTAAAGGTAAAGTTAAATCAGTTATATTATCTTCACCAATTTCTTCAATTCCAACTTTAACTTTATAGGCAATTCCATTTTGATCATTGTCAATTAACCATTTTTCTAAACCATTAAAATTAACGCATAATGCTTTTATTGCTTCACTAGCTGTACATACATCAAATTTAAATGTACTTTGACCTAAATATTTTTTTAGTTGACCATAAACTTTAATTGTTTTCATGTCTTAAAATCCTCGCTGTATTTGTAATGTAATATCCACCGTAAACATCCCTGCTAGATAACCTTCCCTGTACATGATGTAGAACAACATTATCTCCCAAATAAATACCTGCATGGTTTGGTACATCACTTTCTATATTCATTAATACTACGCATCCATATTGTATCTCTTTTAAAGAAATTTCATAGAACCCTTCATTTTTAAAATTATCTAAATACATATTTTCTCCTTTTTCCCACCACTTATCTTTACGAAAATAATCTTTTAAATGTATATTAAATTCTTTTTTATAAAAATCTCTTACTAAGGTATAACAATCAACAACACCATGAAAAAAACTCCTCCCAACATAAGGTAATTCATATCCTGTAGGCTTACAGCTACCCCATAATTCTGTTTTTGGATTAACTATAAACCATTGAACACCTGACTTTTCACACGCTACAAGGTCTGCTAAACTTGGGTTATGGTGTGTTATTGGATGACTATGTATTATTGCAACTATTTCACCTTGTGTTTCTGCTTTTTTATAAGAATCTGGATCTAAAACAAAATGTTCATCTGGTGTTTCTGCTAAATTATTACATTTAAAATATTTTTCTTTTCCTTTAACAATATGTACTAAACCAACACTTTCTTTTGGACTGTCATCTTTTGCGTGTTGTAAAGCTAATTTTTTTATATTTTCACTTAATTTCATTGTGTTTTACCAGCAGTAGGAAATGACCCAAAAGGTAATACACCATTTTCGCCAAACCTTTTTTTACAACTAGATAATCTTTTACCGCATACATCAGCAGCTAAAGTACTAACAACAACATCATTTTTATTAAAATAATTACTACCTGTATAAGAACATTCAGAACTTCTATATTGCCATTGACAACAATTACCTAATAATTGCCTTCTAGGTAAATATTCATTTGGCTTGTCTACTACTGTTACTAATTCAAAAGAAACTAAATTTTTATTTTCACTAGCTTTTCTATCAATTTCAAAACTTTCTATAGGATATTGTGCATAAGGATCTGCTGTACTTTCTGAATCTAAAAATTTTTTGCAAGTTTGTAATCTTTTTACAACAGCACCGTTTAGATCATTACCAGTATTAAATAAATTTACATCTCTTAGTAAAAAAGTTATTAATTGATCAGTATTAGCAACTGTTAAAGTAGGTCTTGGTAAAGTACCACTTGTAGATTTTTTAAAACCAGTAGCTTCTATTGCCATTCTTGTATAACTTTGTGAATTAAAAACAATATCACCAGTAATATTTGCATTACAACCGTTATGCCATCTGACAATAGTACTAGAATTATGCAAAGTAGTATTTAAATGTAATTCAAATAATTCAATAATTGAACTAGGACTTAAAACAGATAAATCTGCATAAATACTACTGATTGCAGTCCATACAACATTATTATCTGTAATTGTATCTCCAATTTGTTTAGGCCATTCTGGTTGCGTAGCTGCTGTTGTACCTGCTGTTGTACATTTAAAAAATAAACCGTTATTGTTTATAGCTGTAGATCGCCTAATAACACCTAAAGCTATTGCTGTATTTGCTGTCCATGCTGATACCGCCATTATGGAATTGCAACCTCTTCAAATACAACTGTTATTGTAAAAAGACCAGCAGCAGTAAATGTTTCAGTCCAATCTTTACAAATATATTTTGAACTACTAGATTGATCTGGTGCAGTGTAATCAAAAGGATCTGTACCTTCTCTTGCTTCTAAAAAATTTACAATAGTATTTTTTTCTGTTGTTGTTTTATTTTCAAACTTAAAGTTATATTTTTTTAAATCATTGTTTAATCCATAACTAAATAATTTTTTATAGCCATCCCCAAATTGCACTTCACGTACAACAATACTAGATTGTTTTGTAGAACTGAAATCTGGACTTATATTTACTGAAGAATCCCAACTAGCCATAGAGTAAACCCCCTGCACGTTGCTGATTAACAATTTCAGCTTGTACTGCTGCTGCTATTGCTTGTCCTAATTGCCTTGATTTTTCATTATCACCTTGAACTGAACTATTTTCAGCATTTACAGAAACATTAACAACATTACCACCACCGCCTTGACTCATTACACCTAAATTACCATCAGCACCACGCTTTAAAGGTAGTATTGCTTCTGATCCCATACCTTCACCTGCAACCGCTATACCGCCATTAGCCATATATTTAAAGTGTGGACTATTTATAACACCACCTTTTGCATACTCTGTTAAATGTTGACCATTAGAAAATGCGTTTCCTTTTGCACTAAATATACTTTCAAACCAACCTGTTAAAGGTGAAATTATTGTTTGTTGTATTGCTATACGTGCAAATTCTTCAATTATAGAATCTGCTAATTTTCTAAATTCAAACGTACCCTTAGTAACAAACTGTACTAATTGATCTTCTAATTTTTTTAAAGAATTTACTGCAATATCTGATAATGATTCACCAACAGATTTAATAGAATCTTTAAATTTTCCTAATTTATCTTTCATTTGTGTACCAAAAGTTTTATCTAATTGAGTACCAAATTCAGCAGCATCATTTGTGCCTTTTTTAAAATATGATTCATCTGCATTTTCTTCGCCTTCAAATATTTGCTTAAATACTTTTTTATCTTTATCTAATTGTTTTTTTGTTTCATCTAATCCACCACCAAACGCTTTTCCAGCAGCACTAAAATTACCTTGTGCTAATTCACCTACACCTGTAGCAACAGCTTTTAAAGTAGTTATTAAAAACCTAAAACCAGCTACAACACTAAAAACAGCAGCAGATATAATTTTTAAACCTTTTTCAACACCATCAAAAAACGCTTCAAAATCTTGATCTGCACTAAAAATATTACTAAACATTTTTAATAAATTATTTAATGTTGGTAATAAAGCATCTGCTAATTGCTTTCTAAAACCATCAAATTTTATAGTTAGTACAGCTATTTGGTCGTTAAAATATTCAGCGTTTTGTGCAAATTCATCTGAAACCGCATAATTAAATTCTGTTAATGCAGCTTTACCACCATTCAGCATATTAATCATACTTGCCCCACTTCTACCGAATATTTCCATAGCTATTGCTGCTTTTGTTGCACCATCTGGCATATCAGCAAATCTATCTGCAATTTCTCCTAATACTTGTTCATTACTTTTGAAACTACCGTCAGTATCACGTACAGATAAACCTAAAGCATCAAAACTATCTTTATATGTAGCAACACCTAAATCTGCTTCACGCATTGATTGACTTAATCGCCTTAAACCTTTATCAATAGTTGCTTGTTCTATACCTGCTAATTTTCCAGCATTAACATATGCCTGTAATGTATTTGCAGCAATACCAGTTTGATCTGACATTTTTCCAAAAGCATCAGCAGAATCTATAGCTCCTTTAACAAATCTAGTAAATGCACCAGCAGCTAATACACCAGCAAATATTTTTAACGCACCATTTAAACCGCCAACAGCTATTTTTAAATTTTTTACTTTACCCTGAACACCTTGCATTGAATTGCCAAGACGTTTTATACCCTGTTCACCAACAGTTTTAGCAGCTATAACAACATCAAATTTAGCCATTTTTATTTTCTTTATTTATTAGTTCTAATGCTTTTACTTCCATTATTTGTAAATTTTCAAATAAATTTGGTAAATTATCATATGAATACATATTAGCAACTTGTACTACTGCTGCATAGTCTAAACCAGTAACCCCACCAAAACCAGTTCTAAATTGTGTTTGTACACGTAAAAACAAACTGATAACATCTATATTTTCTTTTAAAATTACTAAATCTTTTTTTGATTGATTTTCTGGTAGTTTTACACCAAAAACTTCAGCAGCTTTTTCTAAATCTGTGTTTTGTATTTTCTTGCCAGAATTAAACCAATGTATTACTGCATCTTCTAGTTTTTTCTCTGTAGCCCACCTGTATAAGCTTCTGTAAATGCTTTTATTATGTAAGCAGCTAAACCAAATACATTTAATAATTTATTTAAATTAGAAGAAGTAAATGGTAATTCATTACCTTCTTTGTCTTGCATACCAGACCAACCAACCATTATTTCACGTACAATATCTTCATTTTTTAAACCTTCCTGTTCTTGTAAAGTTTGTAATTCATCAAACCTATCTTGTGTTATACGTCTAAAAACACCATTAAATACATGGGTATCTCTTTTATTTTTATTTGGTATTGGTATTTTTATTTTCCATTCAAAAGTATCATCAAGGTCATCAAGAATAAAAGCCATAAGACTACGTAGCAGAGTTAATGAAATTTTAAACTCATTTCGTCATTTCCGCTACTAGGTAAAGCTCTATAAGCAATATTTAACATTTGATAACCTTCATTATCTTCTGGTGAAATACTTTCTAGATCTACATAAGGTGCAGTAAACGTAATTTTATTACCTGCACTTTGTCCATGTTGCCAAGTTAAATTACCTGTTGCACTACTGTTAACTATTGGATAATAATTTTTTGTTCCTAAAGCAACAGATTCAATAGTTAAACTACCGCTTGGTTTTCTATCAGTAATTCTTGTACTTTTAGTGCCACTTATTAATTCTGAATAATACAACGCATTATTATGGTCATAATTAAAACTACTTAATGCACCTGCATAACTATGTAATTGAAAAGCAGTAGTATTACCGCTATTTGCAGCTATTGGTGCAATTTGTCCAGCGTAATTAGGTGTAATTAAAGCAGTAGCAGTTGGATCTTCATAAATTCCTATATAAGACATATTTAACATTGGTATTTCTGAAGTATTTAAAGATATTGAAAATGTACCTCTAGCACCTGTAATTCTATGTAAAGAACCATCTATATAAACACCAATAGTTAAGCTATCAGCGTCATCTAATGTTGAATCTGGTGCATAAGTATTACTTGTACTACTAACGTCAGTCCGTACCATTCCAGCCCCAAGTAGCATTTCGTCATAAGCAGGTTTAGTACCTGCAACCCCACTAGGTGTTAATTCAATACTGTAAGATAATTCAACTTTTGTATTACTTGGTATTGTAGGAAAATTACCTGCAAATCCTCTTATATTAGGTCTTTCTTTTGGTTCTGTAGCAACTGGACTTAATGAAACATCAGTAACTAAAAAACAATTTGTAGCTGCAAAACTAACTGCTGAACCATACGTTGATTCTTTTTTTGCTGCAAGAATTGTTTTAGAAGTGCGTAAAACTGCCATTTTTCTACATTACCAAATACTATGACTTCATATTAACAATAGCAGCTATTTACGCATATTAAAGGGTTGCTAAATTAGTATTTGATGTTCTGTATTTAATTTGATAATTAACTGTTACTATCCCTGCTGGTTGGTCACTATCAATAGCTTCATTACTTGTTCCTGTAGGAATAATATTTGTTGCATAACCACCTAATGTTAAATCTGCCATTATTTTACTGTGCAAACTTTCTACAACTGGATCTGCAACTTCATCTGGTTTATCACCACGTACAATTACAGCTATAGAAACATCTAAAGTCCAATCAAGTTTAGGTAATGATGTTGTTTGTACAGGGGTATCAGCATCCCATGTAACAAGTAATGATGGTGTTTCTTCTCTAGTAAATGCAGTAACCCTTGATCTATAAATTCTGGTTGAAACATTTGTAGTACCAGCTAAAGCAGTAACAACAGCATCTAAAATTGTTTCTCTTCTAGTGGTCATGTTTTTTGTAGTGAAACTTCTAAAATTAACGCATCTATACCTTTTTGTACTTCCCTTACTGTGTATGATTCACCAGCAACAGTAATTGCATCACCTGTTTTTAAAATTGGATATAAACTAGCTTTTAAATATATTAAATAATCTGTAAATATTACTTGATCCCCTAAAGCTACAGTTGTAGGTTGTTCAAACAAACCTTTACCATAAGTGCCATTAGCTAAAACATCTACTGTTAAATCATCAGAAAATAAAGC
>MDTC01256527.1_pt1 | contig 13658 bp, 12 predicted proteins | sample 811181 | NCBI WGS metagenome assembly MDTC01 (sample SAMN05326644, study PRJNA326480) | marine metagenome | isolation source: seawater | place: Pacific Ocean: North | collected 2011
CTAGAAATGATACGCCAAACTTATTATTGGACACGTGAACAGAAGCAAGAAAATTATTTTTTCTTGAGTCTAATACATTATCATTTAAAGATAATCCCGGAGTTACCAACTCAGTTATCCCCCTCTTTACAATTCCTTTTGCTCTTTTTGGGTCCTCTAACTGATCACACACCGCTACCCTACATCCGGCACTGACTAATTTTGGTAGATAAGTCTCTAGAGAATGATGAGGAAAGCCAGCTAACTCTACATTTGATGCAGAGCCATTCGATCTCTTTGTCAAAATGATTCCTAGGATTTTACTAGCTTTAATAGCATCTTCCCCAAATGTCTCATAAAAATCACCTACCCTAAAAAGAAGCATAGCTTCAGGGTGCTTAGACTTGATGTCATTATACTGCCTCATGAGAGGAGTTTCTTTGGTTTTTTTTGGGGTATTAGCCAAATTATTTAATATTTTAATTTACTTTGTGCCAGGGATTAATTTGAATTTCAATCCAAAAAAAATCTCTAGCGAACTTACAATATGGTTAAACTATCCGAAAAAAAAAAGAAAGACTTTAGAAGAGATAAGGTTCTAAAACATGCAAACAAAACAGAGCCTGAATTTCCGTCTTTTATTGCTGGTCTTGATACTTATTCTGGAAATTGGGATTTTCAGATGGCAGCTCACCTGCTAAGGAGGACAACCATCGGCCCTTCTATTGAAGAGATAAATCAAAGCGTTACAGACGGTCTTGAGAAAACTTTAGAAAAGCTATTGGATGAAAAAGTCATTAGTGTAGATCCCCCTATAAACTATCAAGATGAAGACGACCCCGAGACACCTCTTGGCAGTACGTGGATAAATGCAGAGAAGAGAGTGGATGACTTTAAAAGAAAAAATTCTTATGCCGCATGGAGAGTAGGCCAGATACTAGAAAAGGATAAAGATATCTCTGTAAGAGAGAATATGCTTCTTTTTTGGCAAAACCATTTTGCTACAGAAGCAACAGTAATCAACGACGCCAGGTATACCTACTACATGCATGAGAACTTTAGAAAAAATTTTTTAGGAAACTTTAAGCAGTTAGTTAAGACAGTAAATATAGATCCTGCAATGCTTACATATCTGAGTGGCATATATAATGTAAAGGATGCCCCAAATGAAAATTATGCAAGGGAGTTATTTGAGTTATTTACAGTTGGCAAGGGTCCTATAGACGGAGAAGATAGCTACACTTACTACACTGAGTCGGATATTTTAGAGGCTTCTAAAATTCTTACGGGTTGGAGGGTTCAGAGAAATCATGTTGGAGAAGGTAGAGAGTACTTCACCTTAGATCGCCACGATACCTCAACCAAAACCTTCTCAGAAAAATTCAGAAATAAATCAATAAGCTCAAACGGAGACAAAGAACACGAGGACCTAATTGACTTAATTTTCGAGAACGATAGGGTCTCTGAGTTTATATGTGAAAAATTATATAGATGGTTTGTCTATTATGTTATCAACGACGAGGTAAAAAGTAAGATTATTAAGCCTTTAGCTAAAACTTTTAGAGATAACAATTACAAGGTCAAGCCAGTTCTTCAACAACTGTTTAGAAGTGATCATTTCTACGAGATGTACATAAGAGGTGCCGTAATAAAAAATCCCATATCATTTAGTTTAGGCTTTCTTAGGCAGTTTACGATGTATGGTTTTGATGAACTAGATAACTTTGAAAAATATTATTATTGGAAAGCAAGACACACTAATATTTCAGATCAGGGTCAAAATATTTTAGATCATCCAAATGTTGCGGGATGGCCAGCTTATTACCAAGAGCCACTATTTCATGAGTACTGGATAACGTCAGTAACTCTTCCAAGCAGGACAACTCACATTAAATATTACCTGTCAAATAATGGAGTTAGAGCTTCACAAATAGATAATAATATTAGGGTAAAGTCTAAGCCTTTAACTTTAATTCAAACATTTGAGAAGCCTCATGACATTGTAGATACCGTTGACAAACTATGTGAATGGCTCCTGCCTGTTCAAAGTGAAATTTCACAAGAATTAAAAAACGATTTTGTAAATATTGTAGTAGGAGATAATCCAAATATATGGGAAGATGAGTACAATGACTACGTAGATGATCCAGATGACGAGAAAGAAGAGTCATTAAATAAAAAACTCAGGCCATTACTCAAAGAAATATGTCTAATGCCTGAATATTACCTTAGCTAGATGAAAAGAAGAGAATTTTTAAAAAAATCTGTACCGCTTACTGCTGCTCCCATCTACTTATCTGGAGTGCCTGTAAGTGCTATGACAAATTCTTCAACCCTAGCAGCTCTGACCAATGCCGGTTCTGTATCTGACAGATGTTTGGTTTTAGTTTTTCTTGATGGAGGAAATGACGGATTAAATACATTGGTTCCGATTGATCAGTATGATATATTAATGAGAGATGGTTCTGGTGGAGATTCACAGCCACTAAGAAGACCTGACCTAATGATTCCAAAGGATAAAATATTACCCCTCAGTGGGTTATCTGATACAGGGTTACATTCAAGTATGGAAAAATTTCAGACCTTATTTGGTGAAGATAAATTAAACTTTGTAAGGAATGTAGGTTACCCTAACCCTAACAAGTCACATTTCAGATCTACTGATATTTGGAATTCAGCATCTTCCTCAGATGAATACGTATACAGCGGCTGGTTTGGTAGATATCTAAGCAGTAACCATCCCTCATTCCCTGATGGATATCCAAATACCAACTACCCCGATCCGTTGGCTCTATCTATTGGGAACACAGCATCAAACACTTGCCAAGGGCCTATAATTAACATGGGGGTTTCAATTAAAAACCTAAATAATTTTGTTGATATTAAAGAAGGAGGAACAAATACACCTGACACACCATACGGGCACGAGTTAGAGTATATAAGAACAGCATCTAACCTAACTAACGAGTATTTTGACAGATTAGAAGATGCGGCAGGAAAAGGTGGTAATGGTAGTGTAGAGTACCCTGATTATAAACTTGCAGACCAACTTAAAATTGTTGCTCAACTTATAGCTGGGGGCATAAAATCTAAGATATTTGTTGTGAGAATAGGTGGTTTCGATACCCACGACAACCAAGTTGATGAAGGTAATCCAGAGACAGGAAGACACGCCTTGTTAATGGAAGAGTTATCTGAGTCACTTTTCTCTTTTCAACAAGATATAATTCAGAGGAGCCTTGAGGAGAGAGTTCTCACTATGACCTACTCTGAGTTTGGAAGGAGAGTCTTTCAAAATAAATCTTATGGTACAGACCACGGTGAAGCTGCGCCAATGTTCTTTATTAGCCCTTTTGTAAACCCAAATCCTATCGGTTCACTGCCATCACTGGAGTACATAGACAACATTGAGTATGAATATGACTTCAGGTCAGTATATGGCTCCGTTCTCATGGATTGGTTTGGGGTTGACGAAATAACAATCAAATCAATTCTTTACGAAAACTTTCAATATATTCCGATTCTTGCAGGAACCCAGACAAGTCTAGGTGAACCACACCCCATGTCTAAAAGAATTGAGGCTTACCCAAACCCTTTTAAGGATTTCCTTAATATAAATATTGAAGTAAAAGCTGGTGATACTCTTTTAAAATTAGTGGATTCTAACGGTAGAGAGATCAGAGAAATAATAAATAAAAAACTAAATCACGGTGTTCACGAATTGAGATACGATGGCTCTAACCTAAAGAATGGAATGTATTTTGCTCTTCTTGAAAACGAGGGAAAGAGGAGTGGGGTATCCGTCATAAAACGAAGCTAATTTTCTTAATCAATAAAAATTAGATGACGAGAAATTAACAAAGTGAAGAAAACTAAAATTGAAGATCTAAAAAGAATTGAAATTGATCAATTCAAAAAAAAGGAAAAAAGAGAGGTCATTATCATCTTAGATAATGTAAGGAGTTTAAATAATATCGGGTCATGTTTCAGGACGTCAGATGCTTTTATTATAAAAAAAATTTATTTGGTTGGAATTACAGGCTCACCACCAAATAAGGATATTGATAGAACCGCCCTTGGAGCAACAGAATCTATAGACTGGGAACACGTATCATCCATCTCTAAAATTGAAAAAGAGTTAAAGGAAGAGGGTTGGAAAATAGCTCTAGTTGAGCAGACAGATGAGAGTATTAAACTTCAAAATTTTAAACCTAAATCAGATGAAAAATTTGCTTTTGTATTTGGTAATGAAGTTTTTGGTGTGTCAGATGAGGCTCTTAAGTGTGCTGAACTAGCAATAGAAATTCCACAATTTGGAACTAAGCATTCTTTTAATATTACCGTCTCCCTTGGGATAGTTTTGTGGGATCACCTTACAAAAACTACAGGGGCTCACAGAGGCTAGGCAGTTTTGACTCAAATAAGTTTTTAATCTTCTCAAGAAATTTCATGTTACACTTTATGACTCTGCCATCCATCTCAGTTACTGGTGTTATCTCACCATTAGTGCCTGTTGCAAAAACAAGATCAGCATTAATAAACTCAACTAATGACAAGTCTCTTTCTTGAATCTTCATTTTATTTTCTTTTAGAAGATCTATAAAGGTTTGACGTGTTATTCCGGGCAGACAAGCGTGAGCAAATGGTGTAAAGACAGTATCACCCTTTAACATGAATAGGTTTGTGTCATTCAACTCGGCAACAAATCCCCTTTCGTCAAGCATTACTGCTGCATCATAACCTGCAATGTTTGCGTGAATCTTAGCGATAACCAAACTCAACATGTTGTTATGGTGTATTTTAGAGTCTAAGAAGGCGGGGATACTTCTTCTTATTGAGGAGCTAATAGCCCTAATGCCTTTTGAGAAATCATAAACTTTTTTCTTCCACTCCGCAAGAACAATTAGACAGCATCCGCTCTGGTTGAGTCTGGCATCCATGCCTGAAGTAACCTTGTCTCCCCTAGTTAATGTGAGCCTTATGTGTGTATCATTATTCATTCCGTTAGCGTCAAGAGTTTCTTTTATAGCTTTCTTTATCTCTTCTTTAGTTGGGACACCTTCGTATGAAAGTGCGTGAGCACCCTCCTGAAGACGGGTAAGGTGCTTGTCATAACAGACAATCCCCTCTGGGTATACTCTTAATCCTTCCCAGACACCATCACCGTTCTGGACAATACTATCAAACACAGAGACCTTTGCCTGATCCCTAGGTAAAAGCTCACCGTTTACGTGAATGAAAATATTTTTATTTTTTGGATTATATTCTTGAAGCATCAGATTGTTATTGAATTAGCTGTTAGTTTATTATAATATTTTAATGACTCAATATAAAGACTTTGACAGTTTTTTGGTAACTCTCTACTACTTGTTTTCTGTTTTACAAATCCCGTTGAGTTATGAACATTTTTATACCAGAACTCAGCCCAAGCTCCATCCTCTTTAATTCCACCCTTTTCCCAGGAGAGCATCTGATTATAGAATTTGATCTTAAGCTTCTCACATAAACTCATTAGCAGTTTTTCAGGGTCCTTTAAGATTTCTGCGGAATCTAATACTAGAGGATTCTGATTTTGAATCATATTAAATAATTCCCAAGACTTCTCTAATCCAATATCTTGCATTGTCGGCGAGTCAATCACTTGTGCAAAAGAGGCAATTAACTGCTTAGGGTTCCTTACTAAAAAAAGATTCGTCATATTTTTGAGAAATTCTAAATTCATCTGCTGATGGTGGTGTGCCATATTTTTTAGGAAGAGAATTTCACAATCTTTTCTAGAATATATATCTGAAATTATTTCTTCTAAGTCTGATGACATAGAATTTAGAGTTTCCTCTCTCCCAGGATGATCAATTTTATTAGTTGAAAGGTAATGTGCATAAAAAGGCTCATCAATTACTTTTGTGTCAGGTCTCTTAGAAAAAGAATACATCAATGCCGTTGATAAGTTTCTTGGACCGGAAATTAAATTAATAATTTTCATTTCTATTTTGAATAATTTTAAAACAGAATATATTATTTTTTTAAGACATACTTTTTATATGCCCGAACTAAAATCATTAATATTATTGAAATGATAAAAAACCATACAGTTGCATATATCCAGGAAATATTATTTTTAAGAGTAGCTATAAATACTATAGATATTAAAAATAGGGTGGCTCCTTCACTAAAAAGCCTTAACCTAAATTCACTTAAGATTATCTTTCCATTTTTCATCTGATTTAATAATAGCTGACACACTACTACATATACTACTAAGAGGCCGACAAGAATTAATTTTGTTTTCATCCAAGTTAATTCTAACAGAGCAGTGTTTTTATATACCATTGTCCAACCAAATAGAGAGGTTAACAGAACGGAAGGCCACAGGATAATATACATTAGGCGCTTTGCCATGATCAGAAACTGACTTTGAAGGATATTTTTTTCGTTATTTGGTTTAGATTCAGCTTCCTTAAAATAAATGAAAATCCTCCCAATATAGAATAAGCCTGCAAACCAACAAATAACAAAAATTAGGTGTAAAGCCTTAATTGCTAAATAACTCATAACCTTTCAGTTGTCCAATCAGAAATAACTTTAGCCCATCCATTATCATCATTTAAACATGGAATATAATGATAAAATTCTCCACCAGCTTCAATAAATTCTTCTTTGCCTTCCATCGCTATCTCCTCAAGAGTTTCTAAACAATCTGTAACAAAAGCTGGGGTAATAATTACTAGCTTTTTCTTTCCTTCTTTAGCAAGTCTTTCTAACTCATAGTCCGTATAGGGTTTTAACCAAGGTTGAAGGGGAAGCCTTGACTGGAAAGCGTTACTATATTTATCACTTTTAATACCTAATTTTTTAATTATTAATTCTGTGGTGACAAAAACTTGGTGTCTGTAGCATTTTTTATGAGCTTCAGATGAGACATTACAGCAATCTGAAACCTTGAGACAATGTTTTTTAGTATTATCTGATATCTTTATATGGCTCTCTGGTATCCCATGATAAGAAAAGAGTATGTGGTCATATTCTATTCCCTTAAGGTTCTTCTTTATATTTTTAACCATCTCATTTATATAGAACTCATTACCATAGAATGGGGGTATGAACGATGTTTTAATATCTGGAAACCATTTCTTAGATTCTGTTTTTACTTTTTCTACAACTGTTTCATAGGATGACATCGCATAATGTGGATATAATGGGAGCACTATAACATCTGTAACTCCTTTATTTTTAAGTTCATCTAATCCTTTTTTTATCGAGATTGAACCGTATCTCATTGCTAAAGAGACAGGAATACCTAAGTTTTTTTGTACTTTTTTGTGAAGACGTTTTGATAGTACAATAAGTGGTGACCCCTCATCCCACCAAATTTTTTTGTAAGCTTTGGCAGACTTAGAAGGTCTAGTGTTAAGAATTATACCCTTAACTAATAACCATCTCAAGAGGTAATTATATTCAATAACTCGCTCATCCATCAGGAACTCATCTAGATATTTTTTTACATCAGGGATTGATGTGCTATCGGGTGAACCAAGATTTATCATTAACAAACCCTTCATTGTTATCTAAATAGTTTTTGAGTAAGTCCCTATTTTCTTTTCAATAAGAGGATCAAATCTCATTGAAATATTTCTAGTAAATAAACGCCCTCTATTATTTACTTTAATTACATTTTTTTGAATTGTTAATAATTTATCTGATATAAAATCATCAAAATTAGATTCAGAAAAATTAATAATTTCTTTTACTTCAGTAAGTGATGTATTAAAATATTCTGATACCTCCTCTAGGTCAACGTAATAATTACACATAACTGAGTTTATGATATGTCTAATTACTTTTTCGTTTTTACTGAGAGAATATCCTCTTAGAACAGCCAAACCATTTTTTTCTATACTTTGAATGTATTCAGAAGTAGTTTTAATATTTTGAGAGTAAGCAGAATCTAACTGTGAGATAGATGAAGCACCAAAACCATAAACCTGGCCAGTGGTCTCTCTAGTACAGTATCCTTGAAAATTCCTGTGCAGTTTTTTCTCTTTTAACGCTACCGCAAACTCGTCATCAGGTTTGGAATAGTGATCCATACCTACAGATACGTATCCCGAATTTGTAAGACTCTGGTAAGACTCTTCGTACATCTGAGCCTTTTCGTCTGATGAAGGGAATCCAATATCATCCAGAACCTTTTGCCTGGGAATTACAGATGGTACGTGAGCATATGAAAAAGTAACTATCCTGTCAGTATTTAATTTGATTGCTCTCTCAATAGTCTTTCTAAAACTCTCAACAGTCTGTAAAGGCAATCCGTAAACAAGATCAATGTTAGTACCTCTAAAACCTTCATCAGATATTTTGGATATTATATCTTCAATTGGTCTCTTAGATGGCCTCCTGTTTATTGCATTTAAAACATCGTCTCTAAAATCTTGAATTCCGATAGAGATCCTATTAAATCCAAATTTTTTCAGTAGCTCGATATGTCTTAACTCGAGATGAGCTGGATTGCACTCTATAGCCATTTCATAATTATCTGAAAAATCAAATTTCTCTTTTAGTGTATTAGTTATTCTTTCAATGTACTTATATGAAATAGAATTAGGTGTGCCTCCACCCCAGTGGACTTGAGTTAACTTCCTGCCCTTATCAATCTTACTTGAAACAAGCTCAATCTCTTTGACAACTGCGTCAATATATCTCTCGAGAAATGGTCTAGAGAAACCGGTTTCTGTCGTACATCCGCAAAAGTGGCAAATCTGTGGACAAAATGGGACATGAACATAAACAGATACACTTTCTGGTCTTTCATTATTTGACAACATTACTGAATTGATGTAATCATCATTGCCAAAGTGTTCATTAAAAAAAGTAGCTGGAGGGTAGGAAGTATATCTAGGTCCTGCCTCATTATATTTTTTTACTAATCTTTTATCTGTTAACATCTTAACTATCTATTCCAGTTAGCATCTTTAATCCAATCTACGACATATTTTACTTTTTCGTGATCAATGTCAGGTCTAAAACCATGGCCAAGATTAAAAATCCAGTCTTTATTTTTAGATCCAAATTCAATCAAACCTTCTAAATATGTCTTTATCTCCTCAATTTCTAAGTAGAAAGTCTTGGGGTCCATGTTACCTTGGATACCCAAATCAGGATCTAACAAATCTCTTGCGTAATCGAGAGAAATGTCGTAATCAATACTAACATAATCACATATTTCTTTATTTATATACTTCAAACCTTCATTAAAGTTTTTTGGGAAAAAAATTGTTGGTACTCCTTGATCCCTTGCGGCATTTAAAATTTGGTTCGAGAAAGGAAGTACAAACTTTCGGTATTCCTCATCGGGAATAATACCACAATAAGTTTCAAACAGTTGAAAGCAATCTATACCAGATTTAACTTGATTTCTAACATACTCTATTGATGTCTCTGTTAAGGCCTCCATGATCTTTATGCTTTTCTTTTTTTCTGTCTTAAAATAATTAAGAGCAGATTCAAAACTTTTATTTTTTTCATTGCCCCTAAACATAAAGAGGAAAGTGGTTAATGGACCACCACAAAACCCAATAAGAGGAATGTTTGAAGTTATATTTTTTTTAACCTCATTGATGTTATCATAGACATGATCAAAGTTTGATAAATCAACTTTAAAGTCTGTAGAATCTTTAATTGGATTGTGAAATTTAGGTCCAAATTTTGTAAACTCTAATTTTAAACCCAATGCCTCTGGGACGATAAGTATATCAGAAAAAAGAATAGCAGCATCAACACCAAGGTCACTGATTGGAAGTAAAGTTACTTCTGATGCTAAGTCCTTATCTCTCATTAATTGATTGAAAGTGTATTTCTTCTTTAAGGAACGGTAGGAAGGGAGTATCCTCCCAGCTTGACGCATAAACCATACTGGAGGTCTTTCAGAACTTTTACCATTTAATGTATCAAGAAATATAGAACTCATTAAGCTATTTTTTGAAGTGCAACTCTATTTGAATTAATGATTTTTTTTATATCGGCATTTGTCATAACTGAAGAAAAAAAACAACACTCAAATTGAGATGGAGGCAAATATATACCCATATCTAGCATAAGCTTAAAATAATTAGCATATTTATCAGTATCGCATGACATTGCGTCTTCATAATTATTAATTTCATCTTTATCTGTAAAAAAAAGAGTCATCATTGATCCCAATCTAGTAACAATAGCATTTACTCCAACCTCCTTTATGTTTGTTCTTATCCCATCAGTGATTTCTCTTGAGATAGAATCTAACTGACCAAAAACTTTATTATTTAATTTTTTTAAGACAGATAGACCTGCTTGCATTGCTAGAGGGTTTCCTGACAATGTCCCTGCCTGATAAACAGGCCCTAATGGAGCAAGAGATTCCATAATTTCAGATTTTCCTCCATAAGCACCTACAGGTAATCCACCGCCTATAACTTTTCCTAAAGTTGTGATGTCTGGACGGACGCCGTATATTTCTTGGGCCCCGCCTTTAGCTAATCTAAAACCCGTCATTACCTCATCAAAAATTAATAGTGCATTATTTCTTGAGCATAACCTTTTAAGAGATTTTAGAAATCCGTTTTGAGGTAAAACCAATCCCATATTTCCCGATACTGGTTCTACAATAACTGCTGCAATGTCGTTTGCTTTCTTGCTAAACAGTTGCTCAACAGATTCAATATTATTAAATGAAGCAATTAAGGTGTCTTTTGCGATATTCTTAGTCACACCTGGACTATCTGGCAGACCCAAAGTGATTGCCCCAGAACCAGCTTTTATTAAAAAACTATCCCCGTGTCCATGATAGTTCCCAGCGAACTTAATAATGTGCCTTTTTCCTGTGAAACCTCTTGCTAACCTAACTGCACTCATTGTGGCTTCTGTTCCAGAGTTGACCATTCTTACTTTTTCTATGGAAGGAACCATCTTTGTTATCTGCTTAGCCATCTCAGTTTCATGTAAAGTTGGTGCACCATAGGACGTCCCCCTCTTTGAATATTTATTTATAGCTTTGATTGTATCTTTATCTGCATGACCAAAAATTAAAGGACCCCAAGACGAGACACAGTCAATATATTTATTTCCATCCACGTCGTATAACTTACTACCAATTCCCCTATCAAAAAATACTGGATCGCATTTAACACTTTTAAATGCACGGACCGGTGAGTTTACACCCCCTGGTATTAAATCACTTGATTGTTTATATGCCTTGATACTCTTTTTGTACATCTTATTTATTATTTAAATAATCAGCAATTTCTATTGCGTGATAGGTAATGATAGCATTTGCTCCAGCGCGTTTCATAGAGGTAAGAATTTCTAAAATAATATTTTTATCAACCCATTTTTTTTCGGTAGCTGATTTTACCATAGAGTATTCGCCACTAACATTATATGCTATTACTGGTATATTAAATTTAGATTTGACTCGGTATATAATATCTAAATAAGACATTGCTGGTTTTATAATTAACGCATCTGCACCCTCATTGATATCAGTTTCTGCTTCTCTTAATGCCTCAATCGAGTTCTTATAATTCATCTGGTAAGACTTACGGTCTCCAGACTGAGGTGCGTTTTCTGCAGCATCCCTGAAAGGACCATAAAATGCAGAAGCATACTTAACGCTGTAAGAAAAAATAGGAAGTTTCTCAAAATTATTTTTATCAAGAACAGTTCTGAGATGATTAACTCTCCCATCCATCATATCAGATGGTGCAATTACATCAGCACCAGCTTTTGCCAGTGAGATAGCTTGTAGGCCTAAGTTTGTTACCGTTTTATCGTTATCAACATCTCCATTTTCAATTGTTCCACAGTGCCCATGTGTGGTGTACTGGCAATGGCATAAGTCAACAATGACTAATATGTCACTGTTTATTTTTTTAATCTCTTGGACTGCTCTCTGAACTATTCCATTTTCATCTTGTGCCACTTTCCCTTCACCATCTTTTTTGTCAGGGACTCCAAATAAAATTACTGATTTAATATTTAAGTCTAATAGACGGTTACATATACTAGATAAATTATCAATCGAGATTTGAAACTGACCAGGCATGGAGTTAATTTCCTTTTTAACATTGCTTCCCTCACACACAAAAATTGGATATATTAAATCTTGCGGTCTCAGGTGGGTATCTTCCACAAGATCTCTTACAATCTTATTATATCTCAGCCTTCTGAGTCTTACCTTCTGACTCATTTTATTGTATTAAAGTGTGAAATGATTGAGTCTGAAATTCCCTCATATGACTGCATTTTTGAGGTAATAATAGGTAAAAAACCACATTTTTTAATGTAAGAAGATGTGGAATTACCAATACTAATAAGTTTAATATCTTTTGGGTCATATAAATTTTTAAATGACTCAAAACCTGATGGGCTAGTAAACACTGCATGTAAATCTTTTATATTAAGGATAGGCATAAGGTCTTTATTTATAGAGTCGATTAAAGATGTTTTGTAAGCCACAAATCTCGTTAAATCACAAAACTTTTTTAAATAATCTGGTAATATATTTTTTGATAGGTTTCCTTGGATAAGCATTACTTTCTTTGAGTTAATTATTCCAATTTTTTCTAACTCTAAACCTAAATTTTCGGAGTAATTTCTTTTTGCAGTGTATTCGGAACTAATATTAAATTTATTTAATTGTTCCTCTGTTTTTGTTCCTATACAGATAACTGGTTTCGCAAATAAGTCAGAGTTGACAAATGGTAAACTGAAAAAATGCCTGACGCTATTTTTAGATGTGAAAATGTAATATTCGAAATTATCTGTATTAAATGGGATAGAATCTTGAATGGGTTGTATCTTTATCATCGGAAAATGATGTACTATAAAGCCCAAGTCTTGAAGCTTTCTAAATCCAGATATTTGCCCTTCATTAGTCAGTAAAATATTGATTTTATCTTTAATCATTATCCCCTTACCTCAGATAGAATTTCATCACCTCCATCCAAAAGCATTTTTTTTGCAAGTTCAATTCCTAGTTTATTTGAATTAGTATACTCTGATAATGCTTGATTAGTTATATGTTTTTTTCCATTTAAAGATGATATAATCCCTTTTAATAAAACCTTGTCGTCTACTATCTGGGCATAAGCTCCAATTGGAGCTGTGCAACCACCTTCCAGTGTTTTGAGGAAAGACCTCTCTATTTCCACACATACAGAGGTTTTGTTATGATTTATTGAATTAACAATTTTTTTTATTTTCCTATCTTCCTCTCTAGATTCTAGAGCTATAGTACCCTGGCCAGGGGCACATATCATTTCTTTATTATCGAATAAGTAAGTAATTCTATCTTGAAGACCTAATCTTATTAGTGCTGCAGCTGAAATAATTATTCCATCGCAGTACCCTTTTTCCATCTTATCAATTCTTGTATCTACATTACCCCTTATGGTTTTCATTTTAATTTCGGGGTATAACTTTAGAAGCTGAGACTTTCTTCTATTTGATGAAGTTGAAATGGTAAGATTATTTAAATCATTATTGAATTGAATTTTTGGATTTAATACCAATGCATCCCTTGGGTCATCTCTTTCCAAAACAGCCGAAATCTCAAGTCCGGGTATGGGATCTACAGGTAAATCCTTTAGGCTATGAATTGCTATATCTATTTTTTTTTTAAGAAGCATTTCTTGGATTTCTTTAAC
>MDTC01221831.1_pt1 | contig 13657 bp, 11 predicted proteins | sample 811181 | NCBI WGS metagenome assembly MDTC01 (sample SAMN05326644, study PRJNA326480) | marine metagenome | isolation source: seawater | place: Pacific Ocean: North | collected 2011
CCGTATGCTTGGACAATATGTTGAGAGGCGAAGCTTCCATCTCTTCTATGAGCGCAAGAACCTTAGCCTTATCACCCATGCGTTCATACAGCATCAATTCATATTCATAAGACCGGAAATAGCCGGCTGGCCCCTTGGTCTCGTCTCAGTGATAACGGTTTTGGATATAGAACGCAACAGGCTGGAAGCCCCTTCACTTCACAAGGAATTGGCTTTGTGGACCTAACGTAATTGTAGTGTCGTGATGTAGGGCGAAGTCGCCTTTTCACGGAAATAAACTAGCTATATTGCAGGAACCCTGGAAGTATCATCAAAGGCCTCGTGATAAAACGTGGAGAAGACCTGGCAGCAACTTCCCTCGACCGGAAAAGCCCCCGCTCTAACCCCGAGTTCATTGAGCTAGATAAATCTCAGGCTATAACTTGCTGCTGACCAGCATTGAGCCGCTCACGGGCCGCCGCGTAATCAATACTGGAAATCCAGTTGGCGGGCTTATTTCCTTCCTTCCGGAGTCGGTTTTCGGTCATGTATTCCGGATTGAACGGCACCAGATGCCCTATCATTTCGCTTTGCTCGCAGCACACTTCATCTGGCATGGGTACAAAGATTTTCATAAAACTAAATTTCTCCTCAAAGATAGTGCCCAGTTAACCCGTAAATGAGCAATCCAGTGGTGAAGGAAAATGAAAGTTCATTGAACAACTGTGGAGAACCTATGAATCAGGTAAAATGGATGGAATTTAAGCAGTTTTAGATCGTAACTCGTGTTATTAGGGATGCTTGAAGAAAGATGAGAAGATTAGGGAAACACTTCGCATTCACGTTGTCGTAACATATTCCCTCATGAGCAGCAGGAGCTTGCATGGCCAAAACAATCGCTATTGTTGAAGATGACCCTGATCAGCGGAGCAACTATGTCGATGCTATTACCAGAAAAGGGTATGAAGTCATTGCCTATAGCAGCCGCAGTGAGGCCCTTGAAGGGTTTGACCATGGCCTCCCCGACCTCGCTATTCTGGACATTATTCTTGGTGATGAGGTCGATGCGGGTTTTGAACTCTGCCGGGACCTGTTGTCCAGGTCCCCTACCATGCCGGTTATTTTCCTAACCGAACGAATCGCAGAGATTGATAAGATTAGCGGATTGCGCCTTGGTGCATGGGACTATCTGCCAAAGCCTATTTCCCTCGATTATCTTTCCGAAAAAATCAGTTCCCTGCTGCGAATAAATGAAGCGAGAATACAATCAAACACCGGATCCAACACGGCAAAAATAGTGGGCGATATGTCCATCGACCAGGACGCGTTACTCGTATCCTGGAAGGAACAACCGATCAACCTTTCAGGCACTGAATTCCGTATGCTTGCTAAGCTGGTACGCGTCCCGGGGCATGCCGTGTCCTACGACACGCTCATGAATGCAACCATGCAGAGCCTGGTGACCAATAACACGATCAATACTCATATGCGTAATATCCGCAAGAAGTTTGAGAGTATCGACCCTGATTTCAACAGCATCAAAAGTGAATACGGGTTCGGTTATCGCTGGTCGGTAAAATAAACCCCAAAGAGTGATTCTCAATGGCACCGCCTATTATCATCGGACCGCGACTCGGTACCAAACTACTGATACTGATGAGTTTCGCCCTGGTTGTGATTCCCTGGTTCAGCTACCTTTATCTAAACGAGATGGAAGGCTTTCTCGTTGATAGCCAGGCAGGCGCACAAATACTAACTGCGGAAGGGATCTCCACACTTCTCAACGGCCGTTCTGACCTTTTTAATGAGTTACCACTTTCACCGGAGGGCTACGAGCAACTCTACGCGCACCCCCTGACGACACCCATTAACATTGACGGGAAAAATAATGATTGGGAAGACGTCCTGGACTACAACGTTGGTTTCGGCAACCTCGATGAGCAAGAGAAATCCAGTGATGACGTGAATCAGTTCTACCTGGTCCTGGGGGAGCACAATGATCAGGTTTATGCGCTGGTGCAGGTGAAGGACAACAGCCTCGTATTCAGGGACAGGAACATATTGCGCCTAGACCTATCTGACCATGTACGGGTTACCTTCACAGGCCAACAGGGACAAATCCGTAAACTAGTCATTACAACGACTGAACCAGGCGTCACAACCGCCTATTTTATTGACGATGGCTGGCGCTACGCCATACAGGGTGAGCCAGAAAATCGAGTCCCTGGTTTTATGACGAAAACCGATGAGGGCTACTCCATAGAGTTCAGAATTCCCCTGGAGCTGCTCGGGTCAACCAGCCATTTCGGTCTTGCCGTCGTCGATGTCGACAATGAAGAAAGCAGGGCTATCGAATCGATTACCGGCACTCTGCCTTCAACCGGGCGCGAGGCCTTTGGACTGGTTCTGCTGAAGTCGCCGGAGGTACTTCGCATTGTGGAGGGTCTTGGGTATTCAGGCGCAAATATCCAGGTGATTGATGCCCAGCGCAGGGTCCGTGCCGAGGTCGGCAGCTACCAGTCAACCAAAATCCAGACGGAAATAGTTGAAGAGAAAGGCTGGACGGATACCTGGTACCGGCTCCTCAGCGTGCTCATGAACCCGCTCTACAACGTCGTTGATCTAAGCCTCAGGGCAGACAGCGATATTCTTGAAGATCAGGTCATCGCCGACTCGCTGGCGGGTACCCCGAGCTACCAGAGGCTGTATACCGAAGAGGAGGGCGAGGTAATTACCGCTGCCCACCCGATCATTGATGACAACGAAGTAATCGGAACCGTTGTCCTTAAGCAGAACACAAATCGTATTCTTCAATTGCGGCGGGATGCACTGCAGCGGATCGTCAATTTTTCGGTCATGTCCTTGTTTATATTCGTCGCCCTGATCCTGGCTTTTTCACTGCGCCTGGCGAGCCGGATACGAAGGCTCGGCGCCGAAGCGACAAATGCAATCGATATCTATGGGCGCCTGCAGACCAATCAACTGAAGGCAGAGACAGACTCTGGTGATGAGATTGGTGACCTAGCCAGGAGCATCTCTGCGATGCTGGCCCGCCTGCACCAGCACAACCAGTTTCTTGAAAATATGCCCCTCACCCTGCGACATGAAATCAATAACCCGCTAAATACCCTTTCAACATCACTCGAGAACCTTGAGATAGAGAACACCGATCTGGCTAAAAAGAAATACGTCGAAAGTGCCAAGCGGGCCGTGCTCAGAATTGGCATGATCGTCCAGAACCTGGCCGATGCTGCCAACCTGGAGGACGCCTTAGAAGCAGAGGAATTTGAGGTAATTGACCTCTACGAACTTGTTAAGGCCTATTTGACCAACTGCAACGCCGCACAGGCGAACCACGATTTTGAGTATCGCGGCACCAAGAAGCCCGTAAACAGCAACGTCTCCGACTACCGTATTGAGCAGCTCCTGGACAAGTTGATAGACAATGCAGTGGACTTCTCGGCACCTTCAACCACCATTACGGTAGGCCTGACCACAGATGCCGAGAATCTCACTCTGTCCGTTACTAATCAGGGCCCCACCATTCCAGCCACCACACTAAAAAGTATGTTTGATTCGATGGTTTCCGTTCGAGAGAGCAACCCAGACAATCGCCTTCATTTTGGAATGGGCCTATATGTTGTGCGGGTAATCGCTGAACATCATGGCGGCAGCGTAAACGCAGCCAACCTGCATGACGGAAGTGGCGTCAGTATCCGCGTAACTTTGCCCCGGTACAAGCCTGCCGAAGAGCCAGTCCTGGCCGCGGGCTAGTTGTCCTCCTCCCCTCACAAAAAAGTCAAAAAAAACCCTGACACTCTTGGGGGGGGGAAGGGAAATGTCAGGGCTATGAGTACCGATTTCGGGCTAACACGAACTATTACTTAGACTATCTACTATAGATCCTAAGTATGAAGGGAGTATGGAACCTTCATGGAAAGATCGCCCCTCAAACTGCAAGTTAGTCCAGCATTTGAAGGACTATATGCGATTCCAGGGGTTGCCAGGCTAGTTTATAACAACCTTCTCTTCCGACATCACCACATTTTCTACGGCCCATTCATCCAGCTTCCAATTAGCCTTTCTAGATGCCGTCAAAAGGAGCTGGGTCATAGTGATGTTGATATCCTGGTTAAGGACAAAGTTGATCCCTTGCCCCTTCTTGGGCTGAACGCTGAGGTGCAGATTGCCATCGCCCTTTATGCTGTAGCTCAACTTGTAAGCAAGCTGGGCACTTTGCCCGAGAGGAAACTCGTTTCCTGTTTCCTTGAACTGCTGATCAAACGTGGCTTCGCCGATCGCCTTTTCCTGCTTGAATGACTGTACTGCCTGTTTCGCCTCTGGTGTTGCCTGAGTGGATACGTCTGGGTCTGTTTCCTTGTGATCGCGAAGTACCTTCACCAACAACATCGCATAGCGGCGAGTAATCCAGAACCTGAACTCTCGTTTATCCAGCGAGTTGACCCTGAATAAGATTCTGTCTTCTTCAGCGACGTACACCATTTGCATCTGGCTTATTGCACCACTCATGGACAAAGTATAAACAACCTTTTACAAAACCATATCAAAATTTTTTGATATGATTTTATTGAGAGGTAGACCTTGCTACTATATCGAAACTATTTGATATAGATTTCATATGAGTGCCCAGAATACGACAAACTCGGTCGACTCCGAACTCCTGCTGGCAACCTGTAAGGCCACGGCGGAGTCTTTGCGCCTGGACATCCTTCGAGTGCTAAGCGTTGAGTCCTTCGGTGTAATGGAGCTCTGCCACATATTTGATACCGCACAACCGGGCATGAGCCACCACCTCAAAATTCTTTCCAGCTCAGGTTTGCTGCAGACCAGGCGAGAAGGAAACTCGATTTTCTACAGACGGGCCGCTGTTTCTTCTGAAAACCCGATCAATGGCTTTATATCCAGCCTGTTTCAATCCATTGACCGGGTCGTGCTTTCACCGGAAATAAGGAAAAGATGCCAGCAGATCCACCGCGAGCGGGCACAGAATTCAAAGGCTTTTTTCAAGAAAAAGGCCGCTAAGCTAAAACAGAATCAGAACCTGATTGCACAATTCTCACATTATGAGAGCTGTATCACCGACCTTCTTTCTAAAACGAGCCCATTAAACCTAAACAGGGTAATCGAGGTTGGCCCCGGAGAGAGCGATCTTATTGGCTTTCTCAGCGGTCGTTTTGATTCACTGCTGGCCGTAGACAATTCCGATGAGATGCTCAACCGAACAAGAGACAAGGTGAGACTGCTCAACCTGGGGAATGTAGAATTTTTCTCCGGTGAACTGTCAGACCTTGAAGCATCGCATCGTGCAGATCTGGTTGTCCTCAACATGGTGCTGCATCACCTGCCTGCGCCTGGAGGGGTCTTCAAATCAGCGCACCAGATACTGGAGCCTGGGGGGCAACTGCTGATCGTCGACCTCTGCTCACACAACCAGGACTGGGCCAGGGATACCTGTGGTGACCTATGGCTGGGATTCGATCCCAATGATCTGGATCAGTGGGCAAAAGACGCGAATCTGGAAAAAGGCCAAGGTGCATACCTTGGCTTACGCAACGGATTTCAAGTGCAGATTCGCCTGTACCAACAAAAATCAAACTAAGAGAGAGTTCTTAAGAGAGTAACTATGAGTATTACAGACTATAAAGTGGCTGACATCAGCCTCGCTGACTATGGACGCAGTGAGGTCGAACTGGCGGAAGCTGAGATGCCCGCACTAATGACGCTGCGCAGCAAGTACCAGGCGGAACAGCCACTCGCCGGCGCAAAGATACTGGGTTGCATTCATATGACCATCCAGACGGCCGTGCTGATTGAAACCCTTGTCGCCCTTGGCGCGGAGGTCCGCTGGTCTTCTTGCAATATCTTTTCCACCCAGGATCATGCCGCAGCAGCTATCGCTGATCAGGGCATACCGGTATTTGCCTGGAAGGGTGAGACGGAGGAGGAATTTTTCTGGTGTATTGAACAGACAATCCTGAAGGACGGGCAACCCTGGGACGCGAACATCATCCTCGATGATGGCGGCGACCTGACTGAGATGGTTCACGCCAAATACCCGGACATGCTGGCCAGCATTCATGGTATTACGGAGGAAACCACTACGGGCGTACATCGCCTCTACGAGATGATGGCAGCAGGCGAACTCAAGGTACCGGCAATCAATGTCAACGATTCAGTCACCAAATCTAAAAACGATAACAAGTATGGATGCCGGCACAGTCTCAACGATGCCATCAAACGCGGTACAGATATGCTGATGGCAGGTAAACGTGCACTGGTTATCGGTTACGGCGATGTGGGCAAAGGATCATCCCAGAGCCTGCGGCAGGAAGGCATGATTGTACGGGTCGTAGAAATCGACCCTATCTGTGCCATGCAGGCCTGTATGGACGGCTTCGAAGTGGTTTCACCCTACGTGGGCGGCGTCAATACGGGCAAGCTTGCGGATATTGATACGCGACTAATGAATGCAACGGACCTGATTGTTACCTGTACAGGTAACGTCAATGTCTGTGGCGAAAACCTTCTGAGGTCAGTCGCCTCCAATGCAATTGTCTGCAACATCGGACATTTTGACACTGAAATCGATACAAAATTCATGCGTGACAACTGGAAATGGGAAGAAGTTAAACCACAGGTACACAAGATTTATCGCAGCGATGATCCAAAGGACTACATTATTCTTCTTTCGGAGGGTCGTCTAGTCAACCTCGGAAATGCAACGGGTCACCCATCTCGAATAATGGATGGCTCATTTGCAAATCAGGTGCTTGCACAAATGTACCTGTTTGAGCGAGCCTGGGCAGATCACGACCAAAACCAGCGACAGGATATAACCATCGAGGTGCTGCCCAAGGCCCTGGATGAAGAAGTAGCGAGCTATATGGTGCAGGGATTTGGAGGCGTAGTGACAAAGCTCACCGACGATCAGGCCAGCTACATTAACGTCTCTACTGAAGGACCGTTTAAATCCGATACCTACAAGTACTAGCTCAAGGCACCCTATGAAGCAGGAACTGCAAGACCTCCTCGACCTCCTGGACCTGGAACAAATTGAAGTCAACATGTTCAGGGGCGTCAGCCCGGATGAAGGCTGGCAGCGGGTCTACGGTGGGCAGGTGCTGGGGCAGGCATTGGTTGCAGCCTCTCGGACAGTTGACGACGAAACCAGAAACGCACACTCATTGCATGGATACTTCCTTCGCCCCGGGGATACCACTATTCCCATTTTGTATACGGTGGATCGTATTCGCGATGGCAGGAGTTTCACCACTCGCAGGGTAATTGCGGTTCAGGGAGGGCGCGCCATATTTAGTATGTCAGCGTCATTTCAGGTTCATGAGGCAGGCCTTGAGCACCACTTTGATGCACCGGATGTTCCGGACCCGCTTGACTGTCCGAGCGAGCTAGAACTGCGCGAGAAATACGCCGCGGATATCCCGGAAGAATTGAAGCATATTCTGGGCCGGCCCCGCCCTATTGAAATGCGTTTCGTCGATCCAATTAACGAGTATAAACCAACACCCATGGAACCCGAGCAACGCGTATGGGTTAAAACTGTAGACTCCATGCCTGATGACATACGTCTCAACCAGTGCCTGCTGGCCTACGCCTCTGATATGACGCTACTTGACACAAGTTACAGAGCACACGGGGTCAGTTGGGGAAATCCAAATTTTCAGGTGGCCAGCTTGGATCACGCCATGTGGTTTCACAAACCGTTCAAGACTGACGACTGGCTTCTGTATCAGCAGGATAGTCCCTCTTCCAGTGGTGCACGGGGTTTTGCCCGCGGTACTATTTTTGATGCCCGCGGTGACCTGGTGGCCTCAGTTGCGCAGGAAGGATTGATTCGACTGCACCAGTAAGCAGCAAGCCTCCAGATAAACTCACGCACAAACATCCGGATAAATTCAGAACACAGGGGCTGGAAGAAAGGGCAGAACCCGGTGTGCCCGCCTTGGGTAAACTGCTCCACCTGGTGAGGGCACCTTCTACCTCACCAGAAACTCACTTCATCCCAGCTACTTCATTTTTATCGCTGCATTCATTCAAGTTATCGATAATCTCTAAACCTTTTTCAGTTTTCTGACAACCTATTATCAAGTCGAACATATTCACCCCAAACAAGCAGTTAGAAAGCTTGGAGAAACATCATGATAGTAAATCGAAAATGCATTATTGCAGCAACTGCTTTTTTGCGATGACAACGATGATGATGGCAGGAGCCGTCGTTAAATCAGGCAATGTCGATGAGGTCAGTATTGCGGTTGAATACAACGCTAATGACGTCAACACCGACGAGGGAAGAGCAATCGTAGAAAACAGGATCCGTCTAGCAGCATCACAGATCTGCGGCCCTACCAGATACGGTGAACTTAAATCAGTCGCGCGAATTTTGCAGAACCGTGCATGTTTCAACGAGGCAGTTGAAGGCGCGCTTCATGACCTGGACAAATTTACCGCAACGATTAAGAAAGCCAATAACGACCAAAGCGCTATCTAGTAGGTCCGGAAATTAACCTGTTCCTTTTCGGGGACCCTATCGATCCTCCAGGAAAACGGCCCACGTTCCCGCCTAGAAATGATAGGGTCACCATATAAGGTGCATGATGGGATAACTAGATCGGCTAAGCTAGACAGTTACCTGTACCCGAAGGGAACATCCTGATTTTCAAGTTCTGAATACCGGTCTCGCAGAAGATCCTGCCTAGTAGTGAGGCTAATCCAGCGCCCATCTATCATCAGCCTCGTTGGCGCACTCATCACCTCAAGCGGATCACCATCCCAGATAACAATATCCGCCACCCGGCCTTTTTCAAGTGAACCGTAATTTTCCAGCCCCCAAATTGACGCAGGATTCACAGTGATTGCTTTCATTGCCTCCTGCCAGCTCAGACCGTAGGCAACAGCAACCCCCGCTGCCTGCGTCAATGACCTTGTATCTTTGTAAAGGTCCTGGGTCATGAAGGCGACCTTCACACCTGCCCCCACCAGAAGTGCAGCATTGTCGAGGCGCGCGCCCAGACGGTCAAACCTGGAGGGCAGGTTGTCGATCACATTAAGCACAACAGGTATTTCCATTTCTGCCAAGACCTGCTTCACCCTCCAGGCCTCCCTGCCACCCGCGATCACTAACCTGAGATTGAAGGTACCAAGCTCGGCAATCACGGTTTCAATATCCGCCGCACGGTCCACATGAATCACCAATGCCACATCACGCTTCAAAACCTGTACCAGCGTTTTGAGGTCATCCTCCGACTGACGAAATTTACGCGTCCTGCCACTCTCGTAGGCACGCCTGTTCTTGCCAAAGCGCTTTGCCTCCTTAAGGGAATTGACAGCCTGCATCAAAGCTGATGCCTGCGACCCTCCCGCCAAGCTTCTATCAGTTTCCCTCAAATATAGGTGTACTGCGTTACCATCGTTAGTACTGAAAGGTGTATTGTCCCCAAGCTGGATCAACGCGCTTTTCCCTGCCAGGATTTCAGACCCGGTTATCGGCAAAACCATAGCCCGGGTGATACCCTCCTGCCGTACCATGGGCACAAGGCTTGAAAAACGATTCAGTGCGAGGGCAAGTGAGAATCCCGCCCCAAGGGGCTGCCCCTTAACACGATTGTCAGAACTACCGACAAAATGTTCTACTTCGGCAAGACCAAGTTGAGTACCGGAGTCAAAAAGACCTGGCGTTACATACGCACCACCGACGTCGATTACTTCATCCACCGATTCAGCATTAATGTCCTGCACTACTTCCACTATGTAGCCATCGACAATGCGTATATCGCCATTTTCAATCATCCCCGAAACACTCATGGTGACGACCCGGCCATTTCTGATGAGATAACTATCAGCAAACAGCGGCTGTGAGAGGAGCAGTAAACTAAAGAGAAACAGTCTCATGATCACAGCCCCCTGACCCGATGGCCCAGCTCAAAATCAGTAACTGGTTTGACGTCCTTTTCGAGGTCATAAACAAGCGAGCCATCGATGTAGACTTTTTCCACCCGCGAATAAACGCTGAAGGGATTCCCATTCCAGACCACGACATCGGCCATCTTGCCCTTGGCAAGTGAGCCTGTCCTTTCTGCTATGCCAAGTGCCCTGGCCGGATTGAGCGTTATCCAGGCGAAGGCTTCGGCCTGCGAAATATCCAGCCCCATTCGTCTACCAGCGGCAAGGGATTTTGCAGCTTCCTGGTTTAGCCTTTGGATACCAGTGGCGGAATCCGAATGCACGATTGCACAGGCGCTTGCCTTATGAACCAGCGCTACATTTTCCTTAACCGCATCGAACGACTCGAGTTTGAATCGTCCCCAATCCGCCCACATAGCTGCGCAGATATTGTTCGCTGCAAGCAGGTCCGCAACCTTGTATGCCTCAACGGCGTGATGGAATGCGGTGATCCTGTAACCAAACTCTCTGCTCAGGTCAATCATCTGCGCCATCTCATCCGCACGGTAACAGTGATTGTGCACCAGAATCCTACCCTCCAGAACACCCACCAGGGTTTCCAGGTTGAGGTCCCGCTTTGGCGGAGAGGGTTTTTTCTTTTTCTCCTCTTTCTCTTCTTCAGGGGCGGATTCGAAATGCGCCAGATCTCCCCGGTATTCATGCCATTTAGTTTGATATTCCAGTGCGTTGATCCAGGCCTTCCTGTAGCCGGCGAAATTGCCCATCCTGGTTGCTGGACCACCTTTTCCACCATAAACGCGTTTTGGATTTTCACCGCAGGCCATTTTCAGCCCATGCTGTGCGTCCGGGAACTTCATCCCCTGCACTGTCCTTGCGGAAACATTTTTAACCACAACACTGCGACCACCAAACAAGTTTGCCGAACCCGGCAGCACCTGCAGGGTCGTTACGCCGCCAGCAAGGGCCAGAGGGAATTGTGGATCCTGCGGCCATACACTGTGTTCAGCCCAAACCCCCGCAGTAACAGGTGCAGTCATCTCGTTACCATCAGAATGAGGCGCATAGCCAGGCGAGGGGTAGTCACCGAGATGACTGTGTACGTCTATAATACCGGGTGTTACCCATTTTCCACTGGCATCCAGTGCCGTGTCCAGTTTATCCAGGGTCGCCGGCATTCCCGAACCAACTGCCTCTATTATTCCGCCCGCCATCTTTATATAGCCTGCTTCAACGACTCCGCCATCGCCGGTAAAGAGGGTGGCGCTATGTATCAGCATATCCGGCGCCTGGCGAGCCTTGTAAGTGGACTCGTAACTGATCTCCTCAGCATTGGCATGCAGCACTGAAACCAGCAGAACAATAAGCAGAGAAATTTTTAGACGACTTGCCGGGTTACCCATAAGATCTTCCTGATCGCACTTTCCTAGGATCTAAAGATAGCATAAACACCTGTTATTCAACCTCATACCCCATTTTGATATGTATGCAGTGGCTGTACAATCTGCATCCAGATTCACATAATGATGCTCCGTCTACCTTTGAGGCGAGCGCAGATCTCCGCCCCCCTCTATCAGCAGGACTGAGCAAACAAGGACCCTTTGTGACCATTAAGAACCATGACAGACTTTCCAGCGTTGAAGTGATTCAGGATAACTTCGAAAAACGTGGCTACATCTGCAATCAGCAGATTGCCACGGCGGTGTTCCTGGCTTATCACCTTGAGAAGCCCATTCTTATCGAAGGACCTCCCGGTGTTGGTAAGACTGAACTGGCTAAAACCGCCGCTGAGATGCTTGACTTGCCCTGCATTCGTTTGCAGTGTTACGAAGGGCTGGATGAATCAAAAGCCATTTACGAATGGAAATATGGCAAGCAACTCCTCTATACCCAGGTGCTCAAGAAGACCCTTGGGGAAATCCTGGAGGGTGCAAAAGGGCTAACGGACTCAGTTGCCAAACTACACGAATTTGGTGATGTCTTTTTCTCGGAAGATTTCCTCGAGCCACGCCCTTTACTCAAAGCACTCAAAGCAGAAGAAAGCTGTGTACTGCTCATCGATGAGGTCGACAAATCTGACCATGAATTTGAATCCTTGCTGCTGGAACTGTTATCCGACTACCAGGTATCCATCCCAGAGATAGGCACCATTGTTGCCAACCCTGACCGCAAACCACTGGTGTTTCTTACCAGCAACAATACCCGGGAGATCAGCGATGCACTGAAACGTCGCTGCCTGCACCTTTATATTCCATTCCCCGACGCCACCCTGGAGAGTCGCATAGTCCATGCACGGGTGCCGGATGTCCCTGAAAGACTACGTACCCAGCTTGTCACCTTTATCCAGGAATTACGGGAGATGGACCTGAAGAAAGTCCCCGCCATCAGTGAGACCATCGACTGGGCACGGACACTGATCCTGCTGCATACGGAATCCCTCGATAGCGAACTGGTCAGGCAGACACTTAATGTCATACTGAAATTTCAGGAAGATATCGAGGCGGTGGAAGCAGAAATACAGAATGTGACCAATAAAGCCCTGAAACAATGATCCAGATGGTGAACCTACTATCGAAACCAAGAGTTGCTGATGGATAGAACCCTGGTTGATTTCGTGAAGGTATTGCGAACCGCTGAGATCAGCGTCTCACCAGCCGAAACACTGGATGCCATGCAGGCCCTGGATATAGTCGGCTACGAGGATCGCCAATTTCTAAAGAACTCTCTCTCCATCGTGCTCTCCAAGACCCCCGAAGAAAAAGAAGCATTTGACTCATGTTTTGACCGCTACTTCTCGTTCAACAAGTTCAAACCCGAGGAAAGTGAGCAGGAGTCCACAGACGACCAGTTCGATGACGGGGAATTTGACCAGGACGCAAAGGGTCAAGGTCAACCCGGTGGCAAGGGCAGTGATCAGGCATCCGGGCAGGGCGGCGGCGCGGAAGCTGGAGAAGACGAAGAAGACCAATCGCTTCAGCCTACATCAGAGCTTGGCAAACTACTGCTCTCCGGCGACAGAACCGAACTGAGTATTGCAATGGCCGAGGCGGGCAAAAAAGCGGAAGTAAATCAGATCGTCGTTTTCACCCAGAAGGGCCTCTACACTCGCAAAATCATGGATGCCATGGGCCTGAAGGAATTGCAGAACGAAATTTCTGAATTGCAGGCGGAGGGTGGCCGGGAACGTCACAACCTGGCAGCCAAGTTGAAAAAAGCCCGTGACAGACTGCGTGAGCAGGTTCGAGACTATGTGGAAAAGCAGTTTTTCCTGCATGCGGATGAGTCAGGCAAGCAACTCCGAGAAGAACTATTAAAGAAGGTGAAACTCTCCAACCTTGAAAAACGCAATTTCAAGGATGTTCAGGAGGTGGTCTTCAAAATGGCCAAGAAACTCATCTCTATCCACTCCAAGCGCCGCAAGACATACAAGCGCGGGCAGCTTGATGTGCGCAAGACACTGCGCTACAACATGCAGTACGACGGCATGTTTTTTGATATCAAGTGGAAGGCATCAAAGGTGGACCGGCCTAAAGTCATGTGTATTTGCGACGTTAGCGGGTCAGTAAGTAATTACTCACGTTTCCTGCTAATGTTTCTTTACAGCCTGGCGGAGATCCTCCCCAAGGTACGCTCATTTGCCTTTTCATCGGATCTGGGTGAGGTCACTCGCCTGTTCGACAACAGCAACCTAGAGGATGCGATGGCAAAGACCATGCGCGACTATGGCAACGGCTCCACCGAC
>MDTC01108824.1_pt1 | contig 13656 bp, 13 predicted proteins | sample 811181 | NCBI WGS metagenome assembly MDTC01 (sample SAMN05326644, study PRJNA326480) | marine metagenome | isolation source: seawater | place: Pacific Ocean: North | collected 2011
TAATGATATATATGCAAGATTTGCAAAAAAAATTAATAAAGATACATTTTTAAAATTTAGAATAAACCCAGAAGATAAGACTAATTGGATTGTTGGCTCGAATTATTACGAACCATCATATTGCTTACATACATATTCTCGAGCTACTAATGGTCCAGGCAGAATTCTTTCATACACAACAAGATCCTACATAGAAAATTTATTTGGAAGTAAACTAAATGAAAATTCTTTTAATTTTTTAAAAAAAAAATTAAATGTTGAACGACCTAACAGAACATTCTTATTTCAAGATATGTGTAATAAAGGCTTTGATCTAAATTATGTTTCCAAGAAAACAAAAATTAATATTAAAAAATTAGAAAATTATTTTAAAGACAATAAAAAAAAATTATCATTTAAAGAGATATCCAAAATTTGTTATTTAATTAATTCAAATCCCCATGACTATATAGATAAAAAATTTAAAGAAGATCCTGTTGGAAAATATTACTTCGATTATAAGGATTCAATTAAAACTATCAGGAATTTCAAATCATATCAAATTGCATCTATTGCTGGCTCATCTAGAGCGCCAGATTTAGCTGGATATTTTTTAAAGGTAAAAAATAAAACTATAAAGAGTGTCACTGACTTAATCGACAATAATTGTTCACATTATTTGGTTACAAAAGGTAGTATGAACTTTTTTGCTGAAGAAAACAAAAAAATTCAAAAATTAAAAATTAAAGAGGGTGACTCTCTCTGGGTTGCTACCTACACTAAACATGGATTTTCTGGTGATGGAGCCTTAATCAAAATTTCTGATGGACAAAATTTTAATTATTTAGAAAAAATTGATATTGGTAACACCTACAATCTCAAAATGACTCTAGCTAGAGGTAGAAAAGATAAAATCAATTGGGGTTATGACACAAATTAATAAACCATTTAGTATGTGGCTGATAGGTCCATCTGCATCAGGAAAAACTACAGTTTCGAAAATTCTTTTTGAAAAGATAAAAAAAAAATTTAATTTAGTAGTTGTGGATGGTGATCAAGTAAGAGAATTGTATGAGAATAACTTAGGGTATGACAAAATTTCAAGATCTAAAAATACCATACGCTATGTAAATTTGGTTAAATGGTTAAATCAGTTCAATATATCATCAATAGTTGCTGTTATAAGTCCATTTGAAAATGACAGAAAAAAATGCAGAAAACAAATTGATAATTACATTGAAATTTATTTAAAAAGTTCAAGAGAAGAAAGAATAAAAAGAGACAAAAAAAAATTATATCTGCCTGCAATTAAAGGGGAGAGAAAAAACGTTGTAGATGTAGATATTCAATTTGAAACACCAATTAATTGTGATTTTATAATTGATACTGAAAATAAAGAGCCAACAGTAATTGCAGATGAAATATTAAAAAAATTAAAATTTTAGGTCAAGGAAATTTATGTGTGGAATATTTGGTGGTCAAAATGTAAATAAAGATGAAGTCGAAAAAGCAATAAATCTTATAAAAAGAGGAGAAGACGGTATAAGTATTGAAACACTTAATGACGACATTATATTCGCTTCAAGAAGACACTTGGTAAAAAAGTCTGGTAAAGATTATATAAAAAAATCTGATCAACCATATTTCAATAGTAAGAAAGAAATAGCACTTATTTTCAATGGTGAATTTTATAATTTTGAAAATTATAAAAATAATCTTATTGAAGAAAAAGTAAAATTTGATTCAACTGGAGACACAGAGGTATTTCTTAAATTATATGAAAAAAGGGGTATTGATTTTCTATTTGACAGACAAATTGACTCTTTATTTGCTATTGCAATTTACGACTCGATTAAAAAGAAAATATTTATAGCTAGAGACTGGCCAGGAAGGATACCCCTTTATTATTATCATGATAAAAATAAATTTATTTTTTCAAGTGAATTAAAAGCATTTAAAGCAATTAAAAATTTAAGTTTGCAAAAACCAATAGAATTAGAACCCGGTCATTATATTGAATTTGATTTAAAATCAAATGCAATGAAAAAAGTTAAATTTTATGAAGTTAAAAATAATCTTATAAAAAAAGATGAAAAAATTTTAGACGTAGGTCTAAAGTTACATCAGTTACTTGATGAGTCAGCCAAAAATAGAACAATGGCCGATGTGCCTATATGTACTATGCTATCTGGAGGAATAGATAGTGTTTTGAGTACTTTTTATGTTTTTAAAAATTTAAACTTTAAAAATATGAATTATCAGCCAACGTCTTACGTATTTTCTGTTAAAGACTTTGTGTCTACAGATGTAGAAAAGGCAAGAATAGCTGCAAAATCATTTAGCTCTATTAATTTAAAGTTAGTAGAGGTTACAGCTCATAAAGATGAAATCGTCAAAGATACAAAATCAATAATTGAGACGTTTGAAATGAGAAAAATGAAAGCTTTAAGTTTTTATCCTTTGCCAATTTATTGGTTTTTAGCACCCCAAATGAAAAAAGATGGATTCAAAGTTACAATTGGTGGTCATGGAGTTGATGAATTGCTTGGAGCTTATGATAGCTGGAAAGAATTAAATGCATCACATGACGTACAAGTTAGGCCGATTAGTCGCTTAGCTTTTATAAACAATATTTATAACAATATGCTTAAAAGGGCGTCAATAATTTTTATGAACAGAGGTCCCATAGAAGCAAGGTTTCCTTTCTTAAATCCAATTGTTTGCGAATACATGCTTAGTATTGATAAAAAATGGTTACAGATTAGTCCAGAAAATGCTGAAATATTATTAAAGCTTTTAGATAAAAAAAAAATTAGAAGCTTAGAAAAATTTTCAGAAAATTTACACACATATTTAGCACATCCAGAATCTTTGGATAAAGATCCACAAAAGTTTGGGTATGACTTGAAAAAAATTTTTTGGAAGTTTCCATTGATTGTATCGAGTTACTTTGCCTCTGAAGAAAGTTTTTTAAGTTTTGATCAAGTTTTTAATCCAAAACTAAGGGGGCAACACGGAGCTGGTATAACATCAGTGGAAGGAGATATAGTAAAAAAATATAAAGATTTTGGAAATACAGACACTGAAATTTTTAAATCTATGGCTAATAATATTTTTGCATAATTATGAAAAAAAAATCTAAAATTTATGTTCCAATGGGCGCCGATATTTTACATAGTGGGCATTTAAACATTATAAAAAAAGCAAAAAAATATGGAAAAGTAATAATAGGATTATTTACAGACTCAGCAATTGGAGAATATAAAAGATTACCCTTAATAAATTACAAACAAAGATATGAAATAATGAAAAATTTAAAAGGAGTTGATCAAATTATAAAACAAGATACCTGGGATTACACAAAGAATTTAAATAGTATTAAACCAGATTATCTTATCCATGGAAATGATTGGAAAAAAGGTATTCAAAAAAATGTAAGAGAAAAAGTAATTAAATTATTAAAAAAATGGAATGGAAAACTTATTGAAGTTCCATATACCAACGAAAATCAAATAAAATTTGATAAAAATAAAATTGCTGATATTTTTTTCAATCCAGAAACGAGAGTATCAAGACTTAAAAGACTTATTAACTCGAAGAAAATCGTAAGGTTTATTGAAAGTCATAATCCAATTACTGGTATCATGGTGGAAAATCTAAAAATAAATTTAAAAAAAGAGTATAGAGAATTTGATGGAATATGGTCTTCAAGTCTTACTGACTCAGTTTCCAATGGAAAGCCTGATAATCAATCTTTGGAAATTACAGCAAGAATAAATTACTTAAACAATATTATGGAAGTAACAACTAAACCAGTTTTATTTGATGCCGATAATGGAGGTAGAATAGAGCATATCCCTTATACAATAAAAAATTTAGAGAGATTAGGTGTTTCTGCAATAGCAATTGAGGACAAAATAGGTTTGAAAAGTAACTCATTATTTAAGGTACAAAATAAAAATAATCATGACAGTATTGATAACTTCTGTTTAAAAATAAGGACCGCTTGTAAAGCGAGAAGATCAGAAGATTTTTTAATTGTTGCAAGAATTGAGAGTTTTATTCTTGGTAAAGATCTAAAAGATGCAATTAGAAGAGCTGAAGCATACTCTAAAGCTGGAGCAGACTTAATTCTTATACATAGTAAAATGGACTCCCCCAAGGAAATATTTGCTTTTGCAAAAAAATTCAAAAAATCAAAATTTTATAAACCTATGGTTGCTGTTCCATCCACCTATTCAAAGGTGAGAGAAAATGATTTAATTAAACATGGATTTAAAGTTGTGATTTATGCAAACCACTTATTAAGGGCGGCATATCCAGCAATGGAAAAAGTTGCTGTTAATATTTTGAAAAATTCTAGGTCATCAGATGCTGAGAAAGATATTATTTCAATAAAAAAAATATTAACAATGATTCCATCTAATTAATGAATTTTTCAATTAAAATAATAAGTATTTTAAAAAAAAAAAAGATAAGTTTTTTTACTGGAGTACCTGATAGTGTTTTAAAGGGATTTTGTAATGAATTAACTAAATTCAAAAAAAATAATCATGTGATAGCCGCAAATGAAGGTGGGGCAATTTCATTGGCAGCAGGACATTATTTAGCTACAAAAAAATTGCCAGTCGTTTACTTTCAAAATTCAGGATTAGGAAATATCATTAATCCTCTTACATCAATGATCCATAAAGATATTTATGGAATACCAATGTTATTATTTATTGGATGGAGGGGTTCTAAAAATATTAGAGATGAAATTCAACACAAAGTTCAAGGTAAAATAACCCTAGCACAATTAAAGCTTTTAGGAATTAATTACAAAATTTTTAAAAAAAAAAATTTACCTAAGCAATTAAATAGCCTTATATCGTATGCAAAAAAAAATAATCAACCAGTAGCTTTAATCTTTAAAAAAGGAGACCTGATTTCAGTTAAAGATGATAAAAAGAAAATTGACTCAGTTAAAATTAACCGGAATGAATTTATTTCAAATCTTATTGAACAAGCTAAACATTATAAAATTTTTGCCACCACTGGTTTTACTTCTAGAGAACTTTATCAAATTAGACAAAAAAAGAAGAGTTCAAAAAATAATGACTTTTATATGGTAGGGGGCATGGGTCATACCTCAATGTTTGCGCTGGGATACTCATTATTTTCAAAAAATAAAGTAATTTGTCTTGATGGGGATGGGTCTTTTTTAATGCATTTGGGCGCGTCTGTAATTTCTACAAATTTTGCTAAAAAAAATTTTAAATACATCCTATTAAATAACTCATGCCATGAATCTGTTGGTGGTCAACCAACATCTATAGAAAAAATAAACTTAAAAAAATTCTGCTCAAGTATTGGTTATAAAAAATATTTTTTATTAAGGGATAAAAAAAATATCCAAAAAATATTAAAATCTTTTTTAAAATCAAAAAATCCTGCATTTCTTGAGGTAAGAATAAATAATTTTTCTCTAAAAAATTTGATGAGAATAACGGACTTAAAAAATTTAAAAAAAAGTTTTTATAAAAATTAATGGAAAAAAATGAATTTATAGGAAAAAATTCTCTTGAAAATATTGTACATTTATCAAGAGAGAGAAAAGTTAAAAAGATACTTGTTTTTGCAGGAAAAAATTCGTTTTCAATTTCAGGGGCAAAAAAACATTTAACAAATATATTGTCGAATTTTGAACATGAAGTTTTTTATAAAAATAGCTCATTACCAGAAATAAATGACCTAAAAAAATTTATTTCAAAAATTAATAATTTTAAACCTGATTTAATTATAGCTATTGGCGGTGGTGCAGTTTTAGATTTAGCTAAAACATCAAATTGTTTTTTTAATTCAGATGAAATTGAAATATTAATTCAAGACTCAAAGTATACTTTAAACAAAAAATTTGCTCCTTTAATTGCTATTCCCACTACAGCTGGCTCAGGTGCAGAGGCTACTGCTAATGCTGTAGTATATATAGATAAAAAAAAATACTCAGTAGAGGGAGAACTAATTAAACCTGATTATGTAATTATTGACCCTAATTTAGTTTTATCTACTCCCCGATTAATAGCTGCTTCAGCTGGAATGGATGCTATTTCTCAAGCTATTGAGTCTATGATTTCTATGAAATCAACAGATATAAGTTTAAAATATTCTATTTCTTCATTAAATGAATCATTAAAAAGTTTTGAAAAACATATTAATAACAAAACTTTTGAAACCTCTTACAAAATGTCGATTGCAGCACTCAATGCAGGAAAAGCAATAAGTATCTCAAAAACAACAGCTCCACACGCATTATCTTATCCCTTTACAGCATTCAATGGAATATCTCATGGTCATGCAGTATATCTAACATTGAATGATTTCTTAAAATTTAACTTTATCAATATTAAAAAGTCGAATTCAAAATTTGATTTAAGTAATAGATTTAATATCATTTTTGAAATCTTTAAAGTTGATAACATAAATGACCTTACAGATAAAATTTCGAAAATTGGAACAAATGTAGGTTTAGAAAATAATTTCAAAAAATTAAATATTGTAAAAAAAGATTTAGAAAATATATTAAAAAACATTAATGCTCAAAGATTATCAAATAATCCAATAAATATTAATCTAAATGATATTAAAGAAATTTTGAATTCTAAGTTCTAATTGATTAATTTTTTAATTAAAGAAGAGAATTTTATATTATTTTCGTTATAAGATAAAACTTTTTTCATATTTTTAAGGTTGTTTTTATTCCAATTATTTTTCTTAAAATTACTTAATTTATCGATAAGTTCATTGCATGAATTTTGGGAGAGTGTGCTTGTCCAGAATGGACCTTTTTTTTCAATCTTGTAAGGCCAACAAAAATTTTTTGATTTTGTTGATTTATCGAAATTCATTATATTAAAAATAGCTACTTTTGAACCCCTGCCTAATGCCTCATACCCTAAAGTTGAATTAGTGGATACTATCAGTTTAGCCTCATCACAAAATTTATAAGTTTTCATCCTATCATTAGTTAAAAAGTTCCATTTTGTTCCTTGAAGGATTTTTGAAAAAAATTCTCTTTCTTTTAAACTCTCGTGTTTATTATAATATTTACCATAAATAGTTATATGTCTGTTATTTTTTAAGCAATAATTTTTAAGATGTATGAGTAATTTTGTTTGAGCAGTATTTATTGTATTTCTGCTTACTGTATCGGTTTGCATATGATTAGGAAGCTCATCTCTCCAGACAGAAATAAATAAAATATCATATTTTTTTTTTGCTTTCGAAATTTTAAAAAAATTTGACCTAAATGAGCCAATTTCCTTAATGTCACCATTTATAAATTTTTTATATTCTTGACCAACTCGTTTATTAAATACAAACATATAGTCTACGAAGTTTAAACTTTTCTGTTTTTTCAAAAAATTCGTATGATAAAAAACATCCTCTCTAGTGGCAGTTCTATAACCAGCTTGAATAAATATTTTTTTTGATCCGTGAGAGGGTTTTATTTTGTAAAAAATTTGAGAATTATCTGTAAAAGTTATTATAATTTTTGGTTTAACGTGATTAATGAACTCATTAAAATAATTTAAACTGCTCAATTTAAATTGGATTAAAAGCTTGATAAGTATTAAAAAATTATATTTTTTATGCCTTGAAAATAATATTGTGTAATTGGACACAGGAATATATTTTCTTAAAAAAATTTCTAAATTATCATCAAATAACAAAACTTTTTTTTTGGGGGGATAAGTAAATGAATAATCTGCAAAAATAACTATTTTGAAAAGATTAATAAGTTTTTTTATAAAAATATTAATTTTTTTCACTAAATCTTCAATTATGATTTATAAAAATTTAATTGATTTTTATTAGAATCTCCTAATGGTTTTTCATCAAGAAAAAGAACATGTTGATCATTTTTCGAATCTTCTAAATATTTCCAATTTCTTTGAAAATTGGACCTTAAAAATCTAGCATTAGCTGTTCTTCCATCAAATAATATGATTGTGCCAGGAGTTAAAAAATTTTCATAATTTAAAGGGTCTGAGCTCATAGGCATCATTTCATAGTCTGCTATTGAAAAACCATTCACTTTATTTTTAATCTTAAATTGATCTGGGCCATCCATATAAATAAAATCAGGGTTTATTCTAGGATGTTTGGAAAAATGAGAACAAATTCTACCATTAAAGGTTGTCATTTTATTCTCACTATAACAATAGTTTGCATTGCTAAAACGGCTTCTAAAATACTTCTTTATCCTTTGCTCTGAAATTTTAAGATATTTTTTATCGTTATCTACAATAGTTAGAGAAAATTTTTTTTTAAACCTCAAGTCTTTGATTTTATGTTTATACTTTTTTTCATTAATTTTTAATGCATGGGAAATTACTAAAGATGACCAACCTGTGCCGTATTCTAAAACGCTTATTCGTTTATTCAAAATAACAAATCTATGAATTCTGTAAAGATCAACTAAATCCGGCTCATAAACGCCTTTGGAAAATCTCAAATCTTTTTTTTTGACAGATGTTTTCTCATTTAACAAGATTTCAAGGTTATTTTTTAAAAAATATTTTTTTATTTCTGCTATATTTTTTTTCTCAGGGTATTTAATTTTTATCATTTCTTGTTATTTAATTTTTATCATTTCTTATTAAAAGATTCTCAACTTGTTCAAAGATGAAGTGACCCAAAAAAATATGGCACTCTTGTATTCTTGCTGTATTTTTTTCAGGGACAATTATTTCAATCTTGCCTAATTTTTTCGATTTACCGCCATTATTGCCTAAAAATGCAATTGAACTGATTTTTCTTTTTTTTGCGTATTTTAGCACTTTTAAAATATTCTTAGAATTTCCTGAAGTGGAAAAAATCACCAACACATCGTCCTTACTAGCCAAGGCCTCAAAATTTCTTTGAAATATATTTTCAAATCCAAGATCATTGCCACAAGCAGTAATAGTAGAAGTATCTTGAGCAAGTGAAATTACTGGGTAAGGTCTTCTGTTTACTTTTGGCCTTAGTCTTACTAAAAATTCTGCAGCTAAATGTTGAGCGTCTGCAGCGGAACCTCCGTTTCCACAGATAAGTACTTTATTCCTTCTTTTTAATGTTTTGTATAAAAGACTTATTGCATCATTAACTTCTGATTCTAAGTTAACTAATCTTTTTTTTATATTTATAGATTTTTCTATAGTTTGAAGAAAATCATTCATAACATTATTTTTTAGAAATATGAGCTCTTAGTTTATCTGCTACACCTTTTTCTATTTCAAGTATTTCTTTATTCTTAGGGCCCAACATTGCTTTTTCTATTTTTCTAACTGATAAAACTAAATCTTTTAAGCCCTCCATGGTAATAGAGGCAGCTTGGTCAGATCCATACATAGTTCTATCAAGCGTTACATGTCGCTCAAGTGAAGTAATGCCTAAAGCAGTGGCTGCCGATGAAATTGCTGAACCTCCTTTTTCGTGCCCACTATAACCTACGTCACAGTCAAATTTTTTTCTTAATATAGATATCATGTTTAGATTAGCGATCTCATCATTGAAAGGATACGCAGAAATACAATGCATTAATTCAAAAGGGCAATTTTCTTCTCTAAATATTTTGGCAGCGTCTTGTATCATCTTCATATTTGACATGCCTGTGCTTATAAAAGTATGTTTTTTTTCTTTGGCCACTGCACGTAAAAAATTTAAGTCTATTATCATTGCAGATGCAATTTTATTAAATTTGCTTTTGTATTTTTTTAAAAAATTAAGACTTTCTAAATCCCACGCTGACGCAAACCAACTTATATCTAATTCTTTTGAAAATTTATCTATTTCATCATATTCCTCTCTATCAAATTCAAGACCTTTTTTTTGATCTCTAGTAGTAGAGCCCCAAGGGCTTTGTCTTGGTGAATTTAAAATATCTTCAGAGTAAACTAAATCAATTGTTCTTTTTTGAAATTTTACTATATCAACACCAGCCTCTTTTGATCTTTCAATCATTTTTTTTGCGAGACCTATATCCCCGTTATGATTTATACCTATTTCTGCAATTATTTTAATTTTCATAATTTTAATATTCTTTAATAAAAATCACCATACACTTCTTCCACCATCTAAAACAAGCGTTTGTCCCGTCATATATTTGCTGTCATCCAAACATAAAAATTGTAAAGCTTTTTTGTATTCATCAGGTTCAGCCATCCTATTTAATGGAATTCTTTTCTTCAAATTTTTAATTAAATACTTAGGTTGATTATTTTTTACTCCACCTGCAACTAACATATTGCATCTTATATTTTTTTTGGCCCAATATGTGCTTGTATATTTAGTGAGCCCCAATAATCCAAATTTTGAGACAGAATATCCAGCAGGTTTAAAAATCTTTAATTCATTATATTTTTCTTTTGGATGATAAATAGAGTGGTCCGGGGCAATTAATGCTAGATCAGAACCCATATTAACTATGATGCCAAAATTTTTTTTTGACATTTCAGTCCCAAATATTTTTGTACAAATAAATGCTCCGACTATACCTACTTCAATTTCCTTCTTAAAATTTTTTATTGAATAATTTTCAATTTTGCCAATTGAATTTTTAATTTTTTTCATTTTCGGATTGATATCAGCATTATTAATTAAAGTGTCGACAAACAATCTGTCTTGATTAATTTTTTTCTTAATTTTTAAAACTTCTGATTCTTTTGTGATATCAGCTTTAAATGATTTTATCTTTTTTTTTTTAAATTTTTTTTTTAAATAATTGCTTGTATTCATTAATTTTTTTTTATCAATATCTACAAGTATTACCTCAAAATTTAATTCAAGCAGAGCCATAGCATGCTGCCTACCAAGAAGACCAGCTGCGCCCGTAATTAATGCCACCCTATTGTTTTTCATATCTTATTTTCAATTAAAAATTGATGTTTAAGTAATTTATTTTGTTCAATTATTGAACAATAGTATCTTTTCATATAAAAGTAAAATATCAATTAATGTTTAAAAATTAAAAAAACTGTGTAAGTATGAATATTGTTGCAATTATCCCAGCTAGAAAAGGCTCAAAAGGTATTAAAAATAAAAACATAATTATCTACAAAAAGAAACCTCTGTTATTTCACTCAATTAAGAGTGCTTTACAATTAAAAAAAATTAACAGGGTAATTGTTTCAACTGACTCAAAAAAATATAAATCTTTAGCACAAAAATTTGGTGCAGAGGTAATATTAAGGCCAAAAAAAATTAGTGGCAGCAAATCTTTAGACAAAGAGTATCTCGTTCACGCTTATAATTATTTAAAAAGTAAAGAAAATTTAATTGTTGATCTATTTGTTCTTTTAAGACCAACTTGCCCGGACAGAAACATAAAAGACCTAAAAAGGGCATTAAAATTTTCAATTAAAAATTTTACAAAATATTCATCAGCGAGATCTGTGCATTTAGCCCATAGCCCTCCTCAAAAAGTTTTTAAAATTGGAAAAAAAAAATATTTAACAGGATTTTTTAATGAATATTTAAAAGGAGAATACCACTCAAAACCAAGGCAAGAATATCCTCTTACCTATGCACCTAATAGTTTTTTTGATGTTTTAAAGCCAAAATATTTTATGAAATATAAAAGTAAAAAAATTCTTTGGGGAAATAAGATTTATCCAATTATAACAAATTTTTACAAAGATATTGATAAAAAAAAAGATTTAATAAATTAATTTTTTAATTTAAGAGCCAATTCTAGAATTTTAATACTTTTATCTAAACCATATTTTTTTTTAATCGGTTTGTTTTTTTTTATTGCATTAATAAAAAGAATTATTTCTTCTTGAAAAAGGTCATTGCGTTTAATTTTAAATTTAAAATATTTTTTTTTTACATTTTTATTTTTTAATATCCCGTTTTTAAAAATTTTGTATTGAAAAATCTCTATTTTATTATTTAATAAGTTCGCCGATATTTTCCCCTTTTCACCTATAATTTTTATCGATCTTTTCTGAGGTCTTTCGTAGGAATTCATATTTAGAGATAATAAAAATCTCTCTTTTGAATTATTAACTATAAAGTTAGAAACAATTGTATCGTCAGCATCTGATCTTACGTTCGATATTTTTTTATCTAAGGTATTAATTATCTTAAATTTATAATCATCAAATAAGTAATTTAAATAATCTATTTCATGTATCTGATTTAAAAGTACACCACCGCCTTCCTTTTTTTTTGAGTGATATTTATTCCAATATTTCTGATAAGTCCTATAATCAGCTAAGTGCTCTCCATTTTCTACTTTAACATTAAAAATTCTACCAATTACTCTTTTTTTAATTATTTTTTTTAATTTTAAAATTAGTGGGTTAAATCTTAAATGATACCCAACCAGTACTTTAAGATTATTTTTTTTAATTTTTTTTGAAATTATTTTTAATAGTTTAAGATCAGCATAATTTGATCCCCCGGGTTTTTCTAAAAAAGTATGTATTTTCTTTTCAATAAAAATTTTTAAGAATCTTGCATGTAAGAAATTTGGCAAGCAAATGAACGCTGCATCTATTCTAATATGTTTATTAATGTCTAATAATTTAATAGATCTAATTTTATATTTTTTATACACATCTCCCTTCAACACATCGTCTGAGCTATAAAGTGTTTTTGAATAATTATTTTTTAAAGTGTAAAAATTAATATTGCTATATTTAGATTTTAAATTTCTTATGTGTCTTTGACCAACAATTCCGAGCCCGATAATTAAAATATTCATACTAATGTTTTATAAGTTTTTTAAAAAATTTTAAATTTTTCCTTGCACTAAGAAATGGATCTTTACCTCTATTATTTTCAAAAGCGAAAGATAAATTTTTTAACGATAGTTTTTTAATTGCTTTAAAGGCAGCCTTAAAATCCACATTACCCTTGCCTATTACTACATTTTTACCAAATAAGTTTTTATCTTTGATATGTATTTGTTTAATATTTCTCCCGAATTCTAAAACATCCTGAAATACATTTTGATGTAAATTTACTCTGTTTCCTAAGTCATACAAAAAGTAAAGATTTTTTTTTTTGATGGATTTTTTTATTATAGCAAAAGTCTTAAAATCAATATTGCTTTCAATTAAAAAATATTTAATTTTCTTTTCATAGCAAATTTTTGAAATTTTGTTAAGATAATGTATTGTCTTTTTAATATTTAAATCAGATACTTCTGCTTTTCCCTCAAGCGGAATAATAAATTTTTTTATTTTTAATTGTGAAAGTTTATCTAATAATTGTCTTACATAGGAAAGATATTTTTTATTAAATCCAGAAGAAATTATGTAATCATCACATGCTGTGATGAGAGAGAGATTATTTTTTTTAGAAATTTTTTTTAAAAGATATCTACCTTTCTCGCTCCAAATTGGATTTTTTTTGTTTATTTTTCTCTCAGTAAAAAGTTCTACGAAATTATATCCAATTTTATTAGCTAAATGAAACTCCTTAAAAGGATCTTTTGGAAAACATTGTAATTTTTTGGATGCAGTCAGTCTCCCTTGAACAATTCCAACGTATCTTTTTTTAATCTTCATTTAAATTTCATAACAGAAATTTAATAGTTATGTAATTATTTAGTAAAAATTTTTTTCAGTGCATAAATCAAGCCAATTGAGCTATTAGTACTGGTCAGCTGCACGCATTACTGCGCTTCCACATCCAGCCTATCAA
>MDTC01172794.1_pt1 | contig 13656 bp, 9 predicted proteins | sample 811181 | NCBI WGS metagenome assembly MDTC01 (sample SAMN05326644, study PRJNA326480) | marine metagenome | isolation source: seawater | place: Pacific Ocean: North | collected 2011
ATTAACCTCGATAACTGCAAATCAAGAGTATGACAGCAGAGTGCCGGGTGAGTCTGATCAAAGTTCAAGAGACTTTTTTCATTGGTTAATTAAAGAAGAATCAGACCAATTCTCTCAAGAATTAAGACTAACAAGTAATGCTACAGATAAAAGCCAATACACTATTGGTTTCTACTACCAAGCAACTGATACTCATAATACTACTAATTTAGGACGATATTATGTTGCTGAATGGGGTGCTGCTCTAGGAATTGGAACATCAAATTTGGCTTTAACAAGACCTTTAATTTTAGATGCTGATTCTATGTCTATTTTTGCAACCATGACATTTTTTGTATCAGACAAACTTCATGTTACAACAGGTCTTAGACATACAGATGTTGATAAAGACTATCAAAGAACAAGTGGAATTGGTCTAAATGGGACTCATGCCTTTGATGATTTTAATTTAGATTTTGCTCATGAGGGAGAAGGAACACTTCTTCAAGATTCATATAGTGAAAGTGCAACCCTTCCATCTTTAATGGTTCAATATTTTAAAGATGAGAATTCTATGATCTATGCATCTTATTCAGATGGTTTTAAAGCAGGAGGCTATGAAGCGCTTGGTACCGCTAATCCAAATAACGGACTCTATAATTCAGAAGGTGTAAATGCTACAGAGTTTGGATATAAAACTAGTAATGAAAAAATGAAGATGGCTGTTAATTACTTTAATTCAAAATATGATGGTAATCAGTTAAGTCAATATGTTTATCCAGAAATGGGTGCTCCATATACTACTACTTCAAATGTACCGAGTACAAATAAAGGTTTTGAATTAGAATTAAGCTACCTTATCTCTGATTCAGTCATTGCAGACCTATCATTTACACAACTTGATGCTACATACGACAACTATGCAGGCGGGACTTGTGCAGCTGGTGTATCACCTCCAGTAGGACAAACAGGTTGTAACTATACAGGCAGAACCTTACTGCATGCTCCTGAAAATACTGGTTTATTTACATTGACCTCTGAAAATGAGATGTCTGGTGGAATGATGAGAGAATCATCTATTTCAGTATACTGGACGGATGATCAGTGGCATAACACTGACTACAATGTTAATAGCCAAGAAGAAGGTTTTAGTAAAATTGATGCTCGTATGCAATTTTCTAAAGATGATTGGTATGTTGCTCTTTTAGGTAAAAACTTAACAGATGAATATACCAGTAGTTGGAATCAACAAACAGCATATACTTTAGGTACTGGACAGTTTGCAATTCTTGAAAGAACTAGAAGTATTGCAGTTCAATTTGGTAAAAACTTTTAATAACTTTTTATCCCCTAAAAAGTAATTGAAATTTAAAAGGGCTATTTAAATAGCCCTTTTTTTATGCCTTAGAAGCAATATCTCTTGCTTCTTTTGATGAAATACCTAAGATTCTTAATTTTGCCTCAATAGCTTGTTGTATTGTTTTATTGGTATTTTTTCCTTGAGATATCATTATTAATGCATTGCGATTAATAGACTGCATATTTGCAAGCAGATTATCATTTATTTTTGTGTCATATATTTTCTTTGATAATCCAAATTCTATATGCGCAATTAAACTTTTATTGTAACCTCTAAGAATGACAGGAACTTTGCCACGAATATGAAATGCATCAATTATTACTTTTAATAACAAAGGATCTTCTGAGCACTTAATTAAGTTAACTTTTGTTGCATGAGCAAATAATATCGCTGGATTATCTTTTGCTGAAGACCAATCTATTTCATAAGAGTCCACTATTTCAATAAGAATCCTTTCACCTATGGCATCAAGTAATTCTTCCTTGTTTTTAAAATGGTAATAAAAAGTTCCATTAGCCACCTTTGCAACTTTAGTAATCTCAAGAATTGAAGCGGCGTCTCTGCCATGCTTTGCTATGACCTTTATTGCAGATTTTATAATATCTTCTCTGGTCTTATCTTTTACCGCATTTTTAACTCTAATTTTATTCATATTTAGATATATTATCTTTAATTATTGTTTTGTAAAATCAGAAATTATAGTATGATTTGAGACCTTTCTCAGTTTATAAAGATTTTTTGGAGATATAACATGCCTTTAAATTCAGTTAACGATATGCAATTAGAAGAATATCAAGAGCTCTTTAAAGACTTTTTTGTATTTAAACGCAAAAATGGTATTTTAGAAATAAGAATGCATACAGATGGCAAAGAAGCTAAATGGAGCAAAGAGTTACACAGAGCCCTTCCTCAAATATTTCCAATAATTGGTGCAGATAGAAAAAATGAAGTAATTATTCTAACTGGAACTGGTGACTTTTGGTTAAGAGAGTTTGATAAAGAAAGTTGGGCTGAAATAGAAAAAGATAATAAAACATTTAGAAAAGAAAACTACGATTGGGAATATCTAGATGCTCATAAATTATGTGAAAATTTATTATGGAATATTGATGTTCCAATTATTTCAGTTATAAATGGTCCTGGGTTCCATACTGAATTCCCATTATTATGTGATATAACCCTTTGCGCAAATACTACAAAATTTTTTGAAGGTCATCTTAAAGTTGGCTTAGTGCCTGGAGATGGACAATTTTTAGTATTTCAAAAATTACTTGGATTAAAAAGAGCGAATTGGTTTATGTATACTTCAGAATCATTTGATGCAAAACAAGCTTTAGAATGGGGGGTTGTTAATGAAGTTCATACCAAAGAAAAACTTCTTGATCGAGCATGGGAGCTTGCAGAAAGCATGATGAACATAGACCGTGTTACTCGAAGAGTGACAGCAGCAGTAGCGAGAAGATATTGGAAGCGAATTTTCACTGATGATTTTTCTCATCACATAACTAGCGAAATGTATGCCATGATGACAAGTGATATAAAAAATCATGGTCATGGCGATCAAGATCTTCCAGAAATGTTTGATGATCTTAAAAAAGAATAGCTCTTATTTATGCAAGCCAAAACATATAACATATACGGCTGGTACGTAGCATTTGTATTATTGATTGGATTTACTTTTTCTTTTATTGATCGACAGGTTTTAAATTTATTAGTAGTTCCAATACAGAATGATTTAAATATTACAGATACACAAATAAGTGCATTACAAGGATTGGCTTTTGTTCTAACTTATGTGGGATTGTGTATTCCAATAGGAAGACTCGTGGATAAATCTCATAGGATTACTGTAATGATTATTGGACTCTTAGTATGGAGTATTGCAACAATAGCATGCGGATTTTCTAAAAATTATGTCAGCATGTTTATTGCAAGAATGGGTATTGGCGCTGGTGAGTCAACTGTACATCCTGGCTCTATTTCTATTTTAGGTGATTACTTTGATTCAGATAAAATTGCATCTCCAATGAGTGTCTATCTTTTAGGCCCATACCTGGGAGCTGGAATTGCAATGATATTTGGAGCGCAGGTTCTTGATTGGACTTCACAAATGGATAGTAATGTTATTTTACCTTTAGTTGGTGAAGTAGCTCCATGGCAACTAACATTTATTGCAGTTGGCTTACCTGGAATACTGGTAGCTGCTTTATTTTTAACTATTCGTGAACCACAACGAAAAATCCCTGAGGTTGATTCAAAGGAGGTTCCTTCTTTTAAAAAGATTGCTCAATACATGAAAAAAAATTGGCAAGTATATAGTGCAATTATTATAGGTAATTCCTGTCTAATAATACTACTTTATGGGCTTCAATCATGGGTCCCTACTATGTTACTGAGAGTATATGAATGGGATTTAATCCAATCAGGACGGGTTTATGGATTAATAGCGATGTTAGCTGGTTCTGCAGGAGTTCTATCAGGACCATTTGTTTTAAAGCTAATGACTGGCAGAAGTATTAATGCGCCCCACTTTAAATTAGCAATTTTTGGTATCTCAATGGCATCTATTAGTTTAATCATGTTGCCTTTTCAAGCAAATGTTAATATCGCTCTAGTCTTTGTTGCGTTTGCTAGTTTCTTTGTAACCCTTCCACTAGCAGGAACATCAAGCGCAATGGTTATAGTCTCTCCGAATCGAATAAGAGGTGTAATAACTGGTATTTATGTAGTTGTAACTAGCGTGTTTGGCCTAGTCTTAGGACCTTTTCTAGTAGCTTCTAGTACAGATTTTATTTTTCAAGATCCAAATTCTGTAGCGAAGTCTCTTGCTTTAGTTTCAATTTTAATTGGTCCTATTGGAATTTTCTTTATGTTAAAGGGTGTTAATTACTTTGGAGAAATGAAAAATGTCTAAGAAATTAAGTTATGCAAGTGGTACCTCTGATAAACCTTTATTGGGAAGTACTATAGGTCAAGTATTTGATGATATTTCTAATAAATTTTCTGAAAGAGAGGCCGTTGTTTCTGTTCATCAGAATATAAGATTTACATATGCTGAATTGGCTATAAAAGTAAATGAATTAGCTAAGGCGTTTATAAGCTCTGGTTTAAAAAAAGGTGATCGAGTAGGTATTTGGTCTTCTAATAATGCCGAGTGGGTATTAACTCAATATGCGGCTGCTAAGGCAGGTATTATTTTGGTAACTATTAATCCCGCATATCGCTCACATGAACTAGATTATGTTTTAGGTCAATCTGGTTGCAAAGGTCTAGTTTTTCAAAATCAATTTAAAACTTCAGATTATGAATCAATGATTTGTGAAATTGTACCTGAAGTAAAAGATTCGATGCCAGGTAAAATTCAATCAAATAAATTTAATAATCTAACTACAATAATTTCAATGACTGCATCTGAAATAAAGGGTATTTATGATTGGGGAGATTTTATAGCTTTAGAAAAAAATATTGATGATAAGGAATTGCAAGATCGTCAAGATAATCAAGATATAGATGATGCTATTAATATTCAATATACAAGCGGAACAACAGGATTCCCCAAAGGAGCGACTTTAAGTCATCACAATATACTTAACAATGGTTACTTTACAGGTGCAACTATGCATTTTACAGAACAAGATAGACTTGTAGTTCCTGTACCTCTATATCATTGTTTTGGGATGGTTTTAGCTAACCTTGCATGTCTTACTCATGGTGCTTGTGCAATTTATCCTAGTGAGGGTTTTGAACCAGATACTGCACTTAAAGCAGTAGAGAATGAACAGGCAACTGCATTATACGGTGTGCCAACGATGTTTATTGCAGAGCTTGCACTTCCAAACTTTAATGAATATAACTTAAAAACTTTGAGAACTGGTCTTATGGCTGGATCACCCTGTCCTATCGAAACAATGAAAAAAGTTGTTGAATTAATGCACATGTCAGATGTTGAAATAGCATATGGAATGACCGAAACAAGTCCGGTAAGTTTTCAAACCAAAATTGATTCTCCAATGGAGAAACGTGTTAGTACAGTTGGGAGTGTTCATCCTCATGTACAAGTAAAAATTATTGACTCTGAATCAGGGAAAACCTGCCCTATTGGAGAAACTGGAGAGTTATGTACAAGGGGCTATTCTGTAATGTTAGGTTATTGGGAAAACCCTGAAGGCACTGCTACTGCTATAGATTCAAATGGATGGATGCACACAGGAGATAGTGCTGTTATGGATGATGAGGGATATGTAAATATTGTAGGTCGTATTAAAGATATGATAGTTCGTGGAGGAGAAAATGTTTACCCAGTTGAGTTAGAAGATTACTTGATGGCTCATGAGGATATAGAAGCTGTCCAAGTTACAGGAGTGCCTGATCCTAAATATGGTGAAGAAATAATTGCATGGGTTAGCTTAAAAGAAGGTAAAGATGTGTCTGAAGAAGATATTAAAGAATTTTGTAAAGATAAGATTGCTCATTATAAAGTGCCAAGATATATTCGATTTGGAGATGATTTTCCAATGACTGTAACTGGAAAAGTTCAGAAATATAAAATGCGAGAAATTAGCATCAAGGAACTTGGTTTAGAAGAGCAAGAGACTGCTTAGCAAGAAAATCAGTTTTCTTAATTATTGTATTCTTTATAATTGGTAATATTTGCTATATAATATTACCAATTATTAATCCTTTAATAAATTTTTATATATGAAACAAAAAAATATAGCGCAAACAATAAAAAGCAATATAAATATAAAGTCTGAAGAGTATCAGAAAAATAAAAATGATATGCTTGAGAAGCTTAATGAAATTGAAGATTTGCTAGACTTTGCCGAACTAGGTGGTGGGATGCATCACCATGAAAGACTTGCTTCAAGAGGCAAAATGTCTATAAGAAGTAGGATTGCAAATTTTATTGATCCTGATTCGCCTTTTCTGGAAATAAGTTCTTTAGCTGCATATGGCTCAGTTTATCCAGTTGGTGGCGGAGCTGTTGCAGGAGTCGGTATTGTTGCAGGGACAGAATGTGTAATTTTTGGTAACGACCCTACTGTGCTTGCTGGAGCGATGCATACTTATTCTGCTAAAAAATGGACTCGTGCAATGGAGATAGCTAGAGTAAATAAAATACCATATGTTCAATTTGTAGAATCATCTGGTGGAGACCTCAGAATGGGCGGAGGCAAAGGTAAAGATGCAGCAAGAGGCTCAATCTTAGGGGCAGGACATTTTGCTGAATCAGGAAGAACTTTCTATGATGTTACTGAATTATCTAAATTAAGGATACCAACAATATCTCTAGTATTTGGTTCATCTACTGCCGGTGGAGCATATCAACCAGGCATGTCGGATTACAATATATTTATAAAAAAACAATCTAAAGTATTTCTTGGCGGTCCGCCTCTAGTAAAAATGGCAACAGGTGAAGAGTCTGATGATGAAACTTTGGGTGGCGGTAAGATGCATGCAGAAGTTTCTGGTTTAGCAGATTATTTAGCTGAGGATGAAATGGATGCTCTAAGAATAGGAAGAGAGGTAGTCTCTCATTTAAATTGGAGAAAAGAAGGCAAAAAGCCAAAGCTAGCTCCAGATAATCCAGTTCTTGATCAGGAAGATTTATTAGGTTTAGTTGATTCTGATCTAAAAAAACCATTTGATGTTAGAGAGGTAATTGGGAGGATTACAGATGGGTCTAGATTTGAAGAATTTAAACCTTTGTTTGGCCCAACAATGGTATGTGGATTTGCCTCTATCCATGGCTACACAGTAGGAATAATAGGTAATAATGGTCCTATTTTTCCTGATACTGCATCTAAAGGGGCCCATTTTGTTCAACTGTGCAATCAAATAGATATTCCAATTATTTTTTTACAAAACATTACAGGTTTTGTGGTTGGTAAAGATTATGAAAGAGACGGGCAAATTAAAAAAGGTGCTCAATTTCTAAATTCTGTATCTAATTCTACAGTCCCCCACCTAACGATTATCTTAGGAGCAAGTTATGGTGCTGGGACATATGCAATGTCTGGAAGAGCATTTGATAATAAATTTACCTTCTTGTGGCCTACAGCCAAAATTGCAGTGATGGGGCCAAAACAAATTGCTGGTGTTATGTCAATTGTAAGAAGAGCAAGAGCTGCTAGAAAAGGAGAAAAATTTGATGAGAAGGAGGATGCTCAAATGGTAGCTTTTGCAGAGAAATGGCAAGAGGAAGGATCGCTTGCTTTAAATGCAACTGGTGCAATAAGCGATGATGGCATTATTGATCCTAGAGATACTAGAACAGTATTAGGAATTTGTTTATCACTTGTAAATGGAAGAAATATTGAGGGTGCGCCTGGCTATGGGGTCTATAGACTATGACATATCATAAATTACTTATTGCAAATAGAGGCGAAATTGCCTGTAGGATTATTAAAACTGCTCATGAAATGGGAATTTCATGTGTTGCAGTGTACACAGATGCTGATTCAGAATCACCTTTTGTGAAATTAGCAGATGAAGCAATCAAATTAACTGATACTTATTTGAATGGAAAGGAAATAATTGAAGCAGCTATTAAAACTAAAGCTCAAGCAATCCATCCTGGATATGGATTTTTATCAGAAAATGCAAAATTCTCTAGAGATGTTATTAAGGCCGGTTTGATTTGGGTTGGTCCTAGCTCAAAAGTTATTACATCAATGGGTGATAAATTAAAAGCAAAAGATATTGCTGATAAGGCTGGTGTCCCTACTCTGCCAATGACGACAGATCCTTTAAAAGCAAATACTGTTGGCTATCCACTTCTTATTAAAGCAGCAGCTGGTGGTGGTGGAAAAGGCATGCGAATAGTTGAGTCAAAAAAGGACCTAAAAGATTCTATAAAAGGTGCTCAAAGAGAAGCTAAGGTAGGCTTTGGGGATGATAGAATATTTATAGAAAGATATGTTGCATCTTCTAGGCATATTGAAATACAAATTCTAGGTGATTCCCATGGGAATATAGTCCACCTAGGTGAAAGAGAATGCTCCATACAAAGAAGACATCAAAAAATTATTGAAGAATCTCCCTCACCAAGAGTAGATTCAAAGATGCGAGCAGCAATGGGAGATGCTGCAATTAAATTAGCTAAAAAACTCAAGTATGAATCAGCTGGGACTGTAGAGTTCTTAGTAGATGATAAGACAGGGGAATTCTGGTTTTTAGAAGTCAATACTAGATTACAAGTAGAACATCCTGTTACTGAAGAAGTTACAGGAAAAGATTTAGTATATGAACAATTGAGAATTTCTAGAGGTGAACATTTAGGATATGATCAAGAAGATATTTCATGGAATGGGTCTTCAATCGAAGCTCGACTTTATGCAGAAGATCCTTCTAATGACTTCTTGCCAGCCACTGGAACACTTATAGCTTATGAAGTTGATAAAAATATTGATGCTAGGTGGGATACTGGAGTAAAACAGGGTTCAGTAATAGGAACGGATTTTGATCCTATGCTTGCCAAAGTTATTGCTAAAGGAAGAAATAGGACTGATGCAGCCAATAAATTAGCTTTAGCCCTTCAATCACTGCATATTGGGGGAGTGACAACAAACAGAGATTTCCTCGTTGAGTGCTTAAGGTCTAAAGACTTCCATAAGGGCAATACTACTTCTGATTTTATAAGCATTGCCAAACCAAAAAGATCAATTGAATTAAAAGGGACTGAGTTAGAGCAAGCAGGTATTGCCGCAGCTCTATGGATCCAAGGAGAAAATAGAAAAAATACTCCTATATTAAATGGAATTCAATCAGGATGGACAAACTCTAGATTGCCCAAACAAAAGATTAATTTCCAATATAATTCAGAAGAAGTATCTATATTATATAAGTCGAATAGAGATGGTTCATTTGAAATAAACAAAGGAATTAATGCAAAAATCATTGAGTGGAATAACTCTGGAATAGATATAGAGATAGAGAATAAAAGGTTTTTTTCTAAAATTACCAGGAAAGATAAAAATCTTATAGTTCATGGTCCATGGGGAGACATCTTATTCAAAATAATGCCTAGATTTAAGTCTGTTAGCCAAGAGGTTCAAGACGGTGGTCTAATTGCGCCAATGCCAGGAAAGGTCATTGACCTTAAGGTTAAGGTAGGTAGTAAGATTAAAAAAGGAGACACTCTAGTCATCTTAGAAGCTATGAAAATGGAGCATACAGTAAAGGCTATCGAAGATGGCGTTATAGATGAACTATTTATTTCTAATCATGACCAAGTTGAAAATGGAGCTCTTTTAATGGTTATTAAGGCTAAATAATGCAAAGCCTTAAATATATTAATAACTTAGATACTAAAAAAGTAAAATCTTTTACAAAAAGGCATTACGAAATAATAGATAGCCTAGAAAGGATGCTAGAGAAAGGCGTCCCTGATTTAACAATGTCTCAAATAGCATCAAATTTGAAAATATCTTTAAGAACTCTATATGAAATTGCTCCAAGCAAAGATGAACTAATAATAATGATAATGGACAGTATTTTAAGAAAACTTGGTAGACAAGCCCTAGATTCAATTTCTAATATTAAATCCCCATTAAAAAAGTTAGAAAAATATCTTTTTATGGTTAATCAGGCTGTGGGTCCAAAATTTAATACATTTTTTAAAGATATTGAGAAGATTTCTGGCTTAGAACAAGTAGCAGACTATCATGCAAATTTTATTACTAATATGACTGAAGAACTTTTAAATCAAGCGATTAAAATCAAAGAAATCAAAGAAATAGATACTAAAGCATTTTCTATATTACTTGGTGGGATTGGAAGAGAATTTATTAAAGAAAAAAATAAACTTACTTATTCATCGCCTGAAGAATCAGCAAATTCAATAACCAGAATAATTCTAAATGGCATTAAAGTAAAAAATTAGTATGAGCAAGGATATTATTAAAATAGCAAATTGCAGTGGTTACTATGGTGATAAGTTATCAGCTGCTAAGGAATTAGTTGATGGTGGCCCTATTGATGTTTTAACAGGTGACTATCTTGCTGAATTGACAATGACGATTCTTTATAACCAAAAACTTCAAAGAGGGGAAGATAAAGGATACGTTGGAACTTTTCTTAAACAAATAAAAGAAGTAGCAAAAAGCTGTAAAGAAAAAAATATTAAAATAATAAGTAACGCTGGTGGTTTAAACCCCAAATCAATGGCAAATGAAATTAAAAAAATATTAAATGAGCAATCTATTGATATGAATGTAGCATATATTGATGGAGATGATTTGTTGCCTAGAATGAAGGAGCTTTCTGACGAAGGAGAAACTTTTCAAAATATTGATAAGAAAATTTCATTAGATGATTCTGGATATACCACTCTCACTGCAAATGCATACTTAGGAGCGTGGGGAATTAAAGAAGCATTAGACAATGGAGCAGATATTGTAGTCTGTCCAAGAGTAACAGATGCAGCGGTTGTTATCGGTCCCGCTGCATGGAAGTTCAATTGGAAAAGGAATGACTATGATGCATTAGCAGGAGCATTGGCTGCTGGTCATATTATAGAGTGTGGATGTCAGGCTACTGGAGGCAATTATGCATTCTTTAAAGAAGTTCCCAGTTTTGATAATGTTGGTTATCCAATAGCTGAAATTCTAGAAGATGGAAGTTTTTATGTTACAAAACACCCTGGAACAGGCGGCCTTGTTTCAAAAGGTACTGTTACAGCTCAGTTGTTATATGAAATCGGGTCTCCAGCTTATATAAATCCAGATGTGATAGCTCATTTTGACACCCTTAAGATTGAAGATATAGAGAAAGATAAGGTTTATATTTCAGGTTGTAGGGGCAGTTCCCCCCCTAAAGATCATAAAGTATGCATTAATCTTGCAGGTGGCTTTCGCAATGGAATGGAAGTAATCTTAACTGGTCTTGATATAGAAGAAAAAGCAAAAGTATTTACTGATGCTCTTTTTAATTCAGTTGGTGGTAAAGAGCAATTTGATGAAGTATCAATTCAATTGCACAGAACCGATAAAGAAAATCCTTCCAGCAATGAAGAATCTATGGCATCTCTTGTAATTTCAGTAAAATCTATAAATGCTGAATTAGTAGGAAGATTGTTTAGTGCAAAAATTATTGAATTAGCTTTAGCAAATATTCCAGGTTTTTTTGCACAGGGCGGTGTTAAATCAAGTGGCCCTGTAATTGTTTATTGGCCTGCCTTAGTTGATAGTAAGCATATTAAAGAAAGAGTTCATATCGGTGATCAAGAAATAGAAATTATTCCAACGAGCCAGATGGATTTTGAAGAAATATACTATCAAAAGGAACCTATTGAAATTGAAGAAGTAGAAATAAAAGATGAGCAAAGTATTTTCTTTGGGGACATCTATGGAACTAGATCAGGTGATAAAGGTGGGTGTGCAAATCTTGGAGTCTGGGCAAAAAATTCAAAATCTTTTGCATTCTTAGTTAAATACTTATCTATTGATAAATTAAAAGAGCTTTTACCTGATTTAAAAGATTTTGATATTGATAGATATGAATTAGCGAATATAAATTCACTTAATTTCTATATCCATGACATTTTGCAAGATGGAGTCTCATCTAACAATAGAAAAGATGGACAGGCGAAATCATTGGGTGAGTATTTAAGAGCAAAGAAAATTCAAGTACCTAAAATTATATTAGAGGAATAAATAATTATGGAAAAACTATCTTTAGAAGGTTTAGATTTTCAGGCTACTAAATTAGATATAGCAAATCATATTATGACTATAACCCTTAATAGACCTGAAAAGAAAAATGCATTAAATAATGTCATGATGAATGAATTAAATTATTCACTTGCATATGCAAAACAAGAACGTTCGATTAGAGTCGTCGTAATTGCTGCTGAAGGAGATGTTTTTTGCGCAGGGGCTGACTTAACAAGAGCAGAATCAGAGTCAAATATTCCAAAAATAGAGGGTGCGGATGATATTAGCCTATCATTGAGGCATTTATATAAACCAGTAATATGTAAAATTCAAGGCTCTGTTCTTGCTGGAGCCCTTTTGATAATTACAAATGCTACACATGCAATAGCTGTAAAAGATGCAAAATTTTCAGCCCCCGAAATCCATAGAGGTCTTTGGCCATTTATGGTGATGGCTGGTCTATTTAGGGTAATGCCAAAAAGAGCTGGACTTGATTTTATTATGAGGGGGCAACCAATAGATTCTGAAAAAGCTGAGAATTGGGGCTTAATTAATAAATCAGTTGATGAAAAAGATTTAGACAAAAATGTAAAAACTTTAGCGGAAGAGTTAGCTAATTTAGCTCCTGAAACTATGCAATTTGGTCTAGAAGCATATGAAAAACAAGATAGTAAAAGTTTTGATGAGGCGTTACCATATTTACAAAAACAGATTGCAAAATGTTTTGAAGGTAAAGATGCTAAAGAAGGTATTGCAGCATTTCTAGAAAAAAGAAAACCTAAGTGGGACTAATCTAGAAAAATTTAACTAGTGTTTTTAAAAATTAGAAATTATAGTATAAGTTGAGATATATCTCAGTTTATTTAAACTAACTAAGGATAAATTATGAACTTAAATTATGGGCCTGAGTATGAAGATTTTACAAAGGAAGTTCAAAAATTTTGTAAAGAATATTCTGGCGTAATTATTACTAATAAAAAGGGTGGAGCGCTAACTTCTTTGAGCTCAATTGCTGACTCGGATAAATCTGATGGAGTAAAGGTATCAAGATCTGAATGGCAAAAAATATTAATAAAAAATGGTTATTTTGCTAGGTCTATCCCAAAAGAATATGGTGGTTTTGGTGGAGATATAGATATTATTAAAAATCGAATTATTGCTGCTGAATTTGCATCAAATAGAATACCCCCTCCAATGGGAGGTCAAGGCATAGATATGTTAGTCCCTACCCTTTTAGAGCTAGGTACAGAAGAACAAAAACAAAAATATATAAAGCCTACTCTGTATGGAGAAATGATATGGTGCCAGGGATATTCAGAACCAAATGCAGGAAGTGATCTAGCCAGCCTTCAAACCAAAGGTGAACTTATTGATGAGAACTGGGTAATTAATGGGCAAAAAATTTGGACTAGTACTGCGCAATACTCGCAGATGATGTTTTGTTTGGTTAGGACTGAGCCTGATGCACCTAAACATGCAGGAATCAGTTATCTGTTGATACCAATGGATACTCCAGGGATTGAAATCAGACCACTGGTAGATATGACCTTAAATGCTGGTTTTAATGAGGTATTTTTTACGGATGTAACTATACCTGAAGGAAATATTGTTGGTAAACGGGGTGAAGGTTGGGCTGTTGCAAATGCTACGCTTGGCCATGAG
>MDTC01030333.1_pt1 | contig 13654 bp, 7 predicted proteins | sample 811181 | NCBI WGS metagenome assembly MDTC01 (sample SAMN05326644, study PRJNA326480) | marine metagenome | isolation source: seawater | place: Pacific Ocean: North | collected 2011
ATTACCATCATCATCAAGCTTTACAAAAACGACTGTATATCCAGATTTTTTAGTTCTATTCCATGATCCATGAAGCGCAACGAAAATACTATTTTTATATTTTTTTGGGAATATATCATTATCATAGAATGCAATTCCTAAGGGAGCTACATGTGGTCCTAATTCAGCTATTGGATCAATAAAATCTTTCTTTACAGTAGGTATCAGATTTCCAAATTCTGGATCGATTACACTCTTTGCATGTTTGAAAGGATAACCATAGAAACTACCCTCTTGATTTACTAAATTTAATTCACATGATGGTGAATCATCTCCTAGCCAGTCTCTTCCGTTATCAGAAAAATACATTTTCTTGGTTACAGGATGCCAATCAAACCCTACACTATTCCTTACTCCATCAGCAACAGTTATTAGTTTTCCATCTTTATACTTATGAATTGCTGCAAACCTATTGTCTTTAGTTTGTGGCTCTAGACAAATATTACATGGTACGCCAACAGGAATATAGAGATTACCATCTGGACCAAAATCAATGTATTTAAAACCATGCCAAGTTTCAGATGGCAAATCATTCATGAAGACTGTTTTTGTTGGTAACATCTCCGAGCCTGCATTTAACCAATCGTCAATGTTCTTAACAACCCAAATTGTGTCAATTTCAGCAAAATATAGATTTCCTTGATAAAAACTCACACCTGTAGGATTCTGAAGACCATCTGCAATTAATATCTTTTTTTCAGCATATCCATCAAGATCTGAGTCTTGAAGAGCATAAATTTTATCTCCTTTTTTTGATCCCGCTATTACGTAACCTGCATCAGTTTCTGCAAGTTGTCTTGGAGATTCAAGCTCGTCTGCAAAGATGCTTATTTCAAAACCCTCAGGAATAACTAACCTTTCAAGATTAGAAGAATATGATGATATTGAAAAAATTATAATCAAAGCAGTCATAGCATTTTTTTTATTCATATTTAACCTCTTTAAAGCCTTCAACATTTGTTTTAAGAATATCTCTAATTTGAATTACATCATTAATTAATGAAGCATTATATAAATCATCAAGAACTTTGGTCAAAACTTCTTTTGATGGATATTTTTCAACTGAACGAAAAATTTTATTATTTTCAGTTTCTAACTTATCTCCAGAGATTAATAATTCTTCATAAAGCTTTTCACCAGGTCTGAGGCCTATCTCTTGAATTTCTATGCCCTCTCCTTGGCCGTCATGACTTATATTTCGTCCTGACAGGTAAATTAGTTTTTCAGCTAGGTCAATAATTTTAACTTGATCTCCCATATCTAATATAAAAACGTCACCTCCATTTGCATACTCACCCGCTTGAATTACAAGACTAGACGCCTCTGATATTGTCATGAAATATCTAGTCACATTTTTATGGGTTATTGTGACAGGACCTCCTTGTGCTATTTGTTTTCTAAATAACGGTATTACAGAACCAGATGAATTTATTACATTCCCAAATCTAACAATGCAATACTTTGTCATATTTTCTTCTGCATCTATAGATTGGACAACCATTTCAGCTAGCCTTTTTGAAGCACCCATAATATTTGTTGGCCTCACAGCCTTATCTGTCGATATAACTACAACCTTTTTTACCGCCTCTTCTGATGCAACTTCACACAAAGCCTTTGTTCCAAAGATATTATTTTTGAGACCTTCAGAAATATTTTCATGATATTCAACTATTGGAACATGTTTATAAGCAGCAGCATGATAGATATAATCAATTTTATGACTAGATATTATTTCTTTTAATCTCGATTTATCTTTAACATCTCCTAAAACATAAATCACCTCTAAGTTAATACTTTCAGCCTTAATTATTGATTCAATTTCTTCTTGAATTAAATACAAGTTAATCTCAGATATTTCAAATAAAACTATTTTTTTTGGATTGCCGAGTATTGCTTGTCTAACAATCTCAGAGCCTATAGATCCACCAGCACCGGTTATCATCAGATTTAAGCCATAAAAAGAAATGGAGGAATTTTTAACAGGATTTCTTGGCAAAATATCATCAATTGATAGATCTTGCATCTCAACCATTTTTTTCTGATTAGCTACTATCTCATGCAAAGCTGGAATAGTTCTAACGGCGACCTTGTATTTTTCTAAACTTGAAATAATTGATCTTCTCTCCGCTACATTTAAACTCGGAATTGCAAGATATACTTCAAGTGATGGGTATAAACTTGATAACTTCTTAAGATGTTTTTCCTTTCCATAAATTTTTATACTATTTATTTCAGCGCCACTGAGCGCCTTTGAATTGTCAAAAAATCCAACAATATGAATATCAGAATTATGTTTAATGGATTGATATAGCTCATTACCTGCTGAGCCTGCACCATAAATTAAAACAGGCTTACCAATATTATTTCTTTTTGGTGAATTTAAAATCATTCTTGCTACATCTCTTGATATTTGCAAAAACGCATAGAAAACATATGATAAGAATATTGATTTAATAATAGTGGCAAACAAAAATTGATTTCTAACAATTTCATATTCTGCTGCATAAACTAGACCCCATGAAACGCCAAACAAAGAAGCTCCTTTAAAGGATCTTGCTATTAAATCTCTTGATTCTGAATACCTTATTGACGATCTGTAAAAACCTGAATTTATGAAATAAATAAAGGTTAATGCAGTTGGAATAAAGAAATTATACAAATTCTGACCAACTATACCAAGCATACTTATTTGAAAATTTGAAGCTATTAAAGCTGTAAATGGAGGTCCAAAAATTACCCAAACAGCAAATGCAGTTATAAAGTCAATACAAAACAAAATGAGTAGCTTGTATCTCCTTGATAGACTTCTCAATAAAGATAGGACTGTATTCATTCAGCAATTTTACTTTAAAAAAAGCTTTGTATATATATTATTAATATTTGTAAACAAGATTATAATTATCAAATAAAATTAGAAATAAATAAAATGTTTAACTTTTTTAAAAAAAACACCACTAAAGACGTAGAAAAAGAAGCTCCCTCTTTTGAAATTGAGCTTACTGCGGCTGTCTTAGCATATGAAATTGCCAGATCTGATGGAGATATTAGCAAAGATGAATTGCAAGTTTTAATGGATGAAATTGAAAAAATAGCTGTAAAAGTAGGAAAGGATAAGTCAGAAATTCTAAAAATTGTTGAAATACATAGCGATGATAGCGTTTCTTTTCATGAATTTATTGAAGATATAAACAAAAATTATTCAAAAGATGAAAAATTGCTATTAATAAAGTTTCTATGGAAAATCGCTTATGCAGATGGAAAACTTGATGTTGATGAAGAGCGATTGGTTAGAAGGGTTGCAGACTTAATTAAAATTAAAAATGTTGAAGTACTAAAGCTTAAAGATGAAGAAAAAAGCTAATATTCTATAAAACTAGCATTTTCGATTAAAAAATTCTCTGACTCAGCTCTATTACATTTGCCTGGATAGTAATTTATGTTGTCGTCATATAAATCATTTCCAACAAAAGTTAGCATTTGTAACAAAATTACACATTTTTCTAAGGAATTGACTCTTTTGTCTTTGTAGAGTTCCTCTGATAGAGATTTAAAAGTGTTTTGACTAGATTTCATTTTTAAATTGCTTTTATTATCAAGAATGATAAATGAATTACTGAATTCACCATTATTTACAACAGGACCCCATTCTAAAAGATTTGTCGATTTTCCTGGTTCTCCATTCTTTGCGAAATTTGTCCAAAATTTCATCATGTTTCTTGAGGTAAATAGTTTTGACCTGCCCGCGGGATAAATTAAATCAGAAAGAGGATATCCTCCAACTAATTTTGCATTTCCTGCCAAGAGAGGAATTTCTGTAGCATGTGCCGCTCCAATAAGTTTCTTAAAATCAGCTACAACATATTTCCTGTGATCATCCCAATCATATCTATATGCATAAAGATTTCGATTTCCTGCATTAAACAAACCTTCTAATGGAACATCAACGCCTCTAATTTTCCATGCAGAGCTTCTATAATAATTAAAAGCCTCAAAAGCATTCTCATCTTTAAGCTTTACTTTAGGTATATTTAAAACAGACCCAACAGCAGAAAAATCTAATTCGACAAAGTATTCTGCAGTTGCTAACCACAATTTTACTTCATCTCTGTTTGACCCTGCGATTGTTGGAACATTATTTACAAACTCCTCTCTAAAAAGAGCTTCTTTAAGGCCAACCATAGGTATGACTATTCCGTCTGCAGTAAGAAGTGGTATTTCTTCATAAGATTTTCTTTCAGCATAGTGTTGGAAAAATTCTTCCGTTGAAAGCTCTAATAAAATGTTTCTAATTTCTTTTTCTGTATAATCATCGATTGGATTTTGATGGCTCCCAATAATCTTTTCAACAATTTTTGAGCTAGTATACGCAGAAGTAGATGATTTATCTTCTTGGATGTGTGCATGAACTTGTTCTATTGAAGTAGTGTATCCTGACATTGAAATTGCTTTATGATAAAGCCCTTTTGATTTATCAGTAACTAGTAAAGAAAGCACATTATGACCACCAGCAGATTCTCCAAAGATAGTTACATTGTTTGGATCTCCACCAAACTTTGAAATATTTTTCTTAACCCATCTTAGTGCTGCTATTAGGTCTAATGTACCAAAATTTGATGTTTTGTCTAAGCCATCTTGATATCCTTGGATTGATGGATGATAAAACCATCCAAATGGACCTAATCTATAATTTACCCTAACAACTACCACGTCATGTCTTTTAATCATCTTTTTAAAATCATATAAATCTTTTAATCCAGATGTGTTTCCACCGCCATGGATCCAAAACATTACTGGAAGTGACTGAAGTTTTTTTCTTCTTGGCGCTGAAATATCCAAATACAGACAATCCTCTGATCCAACATACATTCCTTCTCCACCTGGACCGCCCAAACTTGAAGGCCTCTGAACACAAAAATTATTTTCTTTGGGTAAAATAATTTTTTTTGAGTTTAAAATTTCTCTTGGTGCTTTCCACCTTAATTTACCAATTGGTGGCTTTGCATAAGGAATATCATCCCAGTATATAACGCTTCCTTGTTTGTATCCCTCAACAATGCCAGAGGATGTTTCAACCACATTATCGGAATGCATCACAATTGATGTAAAGAGTGAGATTGAAAATATAAAGGTTTTAAATGAATTCAATTTTTTTTTAAAAACTACATTTGCAGGTTAACATTATATATTATTTTCTCGGGATGTAGCGCAGTCTGGTAGCGCACTACACTGGGGGTGTAGTGGTCGTCGGTTCAAATCCGGCCATCCCGACCAAAGAATTAATTTAATAATTTTTTAATATAAGATGATGGTTTAAAAACAAACTTTTTTCTTTTTTTAATAACGAATTCTTGTTTTGTTTTGGGATTTCTTCCAATACGCTGTGGTGATGAGTGCAAGTAAAATGATCCAAACTTTGAAATTTTTATTTTTTTTACCCTATTGTTTTTTATAACATTTAAAAAACTATTGAGGATGACTTCACTTTTTGAATATGAAAGAAAAGTCTCGGAAGAGATATTTTTTACAATATCTTTTTTTCCGAGACTCAAATTAATATATTAAATTATGTACCTGTGCCTGTTCCAGTGCCTGTGCCTGTTCCAGTGCCTGTGCCTGTTCCAGTTCCAGTTCCAGTACCTGTGCCTGTTCCAGTACCTGTGCCTGTTCCAGTTCCGGTTCCAGTACCTGTGCCTGTTCCAGTGCCTGTGCCTGTGCCTGTTCCAGTTCCACTTGTATCGGTAGATGTTCCAGTTCCAGTAGCAGGATTATCATCGATACCACCGACATCTCTGACTTTAACAGTGATGTCCTGCGTAGCAGCATTACCTGAAGCATCTGTAGCAGTAACAGTTGCGTTGTAATCAACTGTATTACCACCATATCCAGCGTCTGAATCCTCATAATCTGGAGCTGTGATGAATGAAAGCACACCAGCAGCAGTTATTTGAAGTACATCAGAATCAATGCTAAATGTAACAGTATCAAGATCAGTTGCAGTAACGGTACCTACAGCAGTTTCGTTCTCATCAATTATAAATGTTGATGAAGAGGTGAATACTGGAGCCACTGTATCAGTAACATTTACTGTTCTAGTTTCAGTACCGACATTACCAGATGCATCGGTTGATGTGTAAGTTATAGTGTATTCTCCAACAACATCTGTATCTACTGTGCCAGTTGTAACTACTTCGACATCGCCAGATGCATCAGTTGCAGTTGCACCTGCGTCTTCATATGAAGTTCCTAATTCCACTGTTACTGGATTATCACCATTCACAGTAATAGTTGGTGCTGTAGTATCAACCACATTAACTGTTCTTGTAGCCGTTGCAGTATTACCATCTTTATCTGTTGCGGTGTATGTAATTGTGTTACTACCTAAAACTGAGGTATCAACTGACCCTGAAGATGTAACAGGAGTATCTCCATGAAATTCATCGAAAGCAGTTGCGCCCGGATCTGTGAATGAAGTGCCAAGCTCATGAGTAAGAGGGTTATCTCCTAATATAGTAATAACAGGAGGGACATTATCATTGTATCCGTCGTCAGTAAGAGCAGAAACAGCGCCCAAGCCTGCAATCGCAATCAAAGCTTTTTGAATGACTGATAATTCGGCTGCAATGGCTGCAAGTCTTGAAGATCCTGCTGCACCTCCGGTTGATGCACCTTCTTCTTGAAGATATGATTGTTCAGCTAATAACTCTACACGCCTTGCATTTAACTGCGAGACATTCATCTGATTAACTCTGTTTTCAATCTCCATAAACTGTTGATCAGATATACCGAAATCATTAGCACTTAATGTTGGTATAACAAAAAGAAGTGCTAGAACAATTCCAGCAATTTTAAACTCTTTAAAATTTATAATTTTCATAATTTTCCTCAACTAGTCCCCATCTTTATAATTACACAGGAAGTGAATTGTATAATATTTTAAACTCATAAGCTATATTAATTAAAGTTACCTTATGATTACTTAAAAAACATATTTTTACAAGAAAAACTATAAAAGTCATCTTTTAAGTAATTTTTTTTCACATTATACACAAAATAAATATTAAATAATCAAATTGTGATACTAATTGATAGGCCTAAACCTGACCAGCAAATCATGTAAAGTATGCTTTCTAATTATCTTTGCACCTGGATCTTTTGTTAATGGTCGCCAAGTGTAACTTATTAAATCACCGTATATGGGTATGTTGAAGAAAATTCCTTTATCGAAGCTTCCCTCACCAAAATTTGCTTTTGAAACATCAGTAATAGTTGCAAAAGCTCCAAACTTGACACCATTGTCGAAAGTTCTTGATAATTCCAACGTCGAACCCACATCACCAGCTAGATATTCACCAGCAGAAACTTTCAGATCAAAAGGTATCAATCCATAATTTCTATAATATAAATTTGAAGTAAGTGTGACATTTTCATATTCTAAGTGACCAAAACCCCACTCATAGTCTCTCTTTTTAACATTGAAAAGTTCGACTCCAAATGCATAATTAGAATTCTGCTTAAAGAATAAATATTCCATTCCATATCCTGAGAACATGTCTTCAAGAATACCTGCAGTAAACATTAAATGATGATTTTCTTTTGGAGTTATATGGTAATCAAACTGCGCTCTTCCAATCAAAATTCCTTTATCCATATTTTGAAGATATTTTTTTACGTCAGATCTAACTTGAGCTGGAAATGTATTTACAGGTCTAAATCTTAAGTTATCAAAATTATCTGCAATTGAATATTTAAGATTTGTATTGAAAAATAAATTTTCCCTGATTATGAATTCGGCATCATTTTCTATCAAAAGAGCGCCTTTAAAAAATGATTCCCTTGAAGCTAAAAAAGGTCTAAATTTGATTGCCGTTGTTGAATCAAATCTTCTTTTCTGATCCCTCTCATAAATTAACTGAGACGTTCTTTCAAATGAATCATCAATTTCAGAATATGCTTCAAGGTCCGCTATCCTTAAATCTTTTTTAATATTTTTATTAATACCTGCATCTTTAGATGCTTTGTCAATTATTTCTTCAATTACTCTAATATCTCTATGAACGAATTGAGTTAAGTCAAGTCCAATTGATCTAGCGCCCTCTGAAATTTTATTAACTCCTATGCCATTTGCCTCAAGGTTATTGATTAACCTTGTATACTGATTATCATCTTGTGCTTTATCAGCTTCTTTATACTCAAATTTCTCAATTGATTTTTTTGGATTATTTTTGTAAACAAACTTTATAGCAAAAAAGTTCCCTCTTTCATAAGAAGCTCCAATCGTAAAATTACTATTTATAGAGTAATCAAATCCGTATGAATAATCACTTTTTCTTTCTTCATATATTAACTCGGGATGGGGTTCGTATGTATCAATAGTATCTTTCTCAAATTTCAAAATGGTTTTGTTATTTAAAGCATAAGAAATACCAAAAAAAGGTGATACAGTCTTTGATGTAAAGTATTTATTTAGATCAAAGTTACCTCCACTTCCTGTATCGACACTTCTAGACTTGAAACGATCTGATATATAACCCAAGGGATTATTAAGCTTATTTTTTGAACCATCAAGTTGACCCCATCCAAGCCCAAAATGAAAGTCAACTTTGTTTATTCCATAGCTACCAACTATATATTCGGAACTATACAAACCAGTTCCTGCAAAATCGTATAAGCCAACTGCTATTGCGGGAAGAAGCCCCTCCTCCTTTATTCTAACTTTAACATTAAAGCCTTTATCTTTAAGATCTTGTTTACAAAAATCATATTCTTCAAATGGGCAATATCTTCTATTCTGAACATTTGTGTAAAAAAAGGATGCTTCCAACCAATCATATGGGCTAGCTGAGAGTGTAGCTTTTTGATCAGGGGTTCCATCATAAACTGTAATTCCATGAACACCCTCATCATAAAATCTTGCAGTGGGTATATTTACAAGACCGACAACTCCGTGATTATTATAAATATTTAAATCAAAATTATCAGCATTGACTGAAATTGTAAGAAATAAAATTTTTAGAAGATAATTTTTCTTAATAAAACTAATTATATCTTTCAACATTCATAGTCTCTATCTAGTCATTATTAATTGCTGATAAAGACGCTAATGCAATACCTAAGTTTCCTAAAATAGATACATAGGCTTGAGTTGCAAGCCTTCTAGTTGCAGAATTATCAAGTTTTCTTGGCACAAAAATTACTGATCCAGGATACATATTTAAATCACGAGGTTGATTTGCAAAAAGATTTCTTTGCTTAGTATATCTTTCTGTTTCTCCATTTGGATGCAAAATGTATATTGATTCATTATCTGCAAATCTTTTATACCCTCCAGATTTTTCAACAAAATAGTCAACGCCTCTATTAGCCTCAAATGTAACAGCGCCTTCAGATGAAACTTCACCATATACAAATACACTATTAGTTTGTTCTGGAACAATTAATGTATCTCCAGCTTTTATGCTCAAGTAATCACGAGGGTCATCACTCATTAAATCAACCACAACTCTTCCACTCGGCCTAGAATTCTTTATTTCTTCAGTAAGTTTTAAAATTGGAGTTAGGTCAAAATTTTGACCAATATTGAGTTGACTTAATGCGATAATATTATCTAAAAATTCTGCATAGAGGAGTTCTTGGGCTCTTTGGTTGATTAACATTGCATCTTGATTTTCATAAACCGCACCAAAAGGATATGCGTTTTCTGTAAAACCTCCTGCTTTATCGATCAAATCCTGAACCGTTTCACCAGCTGCCATTGTATACTGACCAGGCTTATATACAGCACCAGAGATTGTTGCTGTCCTATACGAAAACTCTCTAATGTATACCAAATCACCGTCTATAGCTTCGATTGAATTGAACTGAGAAGTATTTACAACCTTAATTGATTTGAGGCTACCATCTAACATTCTTTCTAAAGAAATATTTCCAGTGTCGGCTGTTTGTTTTACTCCATTGGAATATTCAATCACCTTATAAAGACTTTCCCCTTCTTTGAGTTCGTATTTGGCAGGTCGTTTTACTGCACCGTCAACACTTACTATATTTTTTATCGATTCTACAAAAATTACATCACCAGATCTTAGTCGCCTATCAAGCTTATATTCCCCACCTATAAGCAGATCATAAACATCTAGGGTTTCAACTACTGACCCATTTCTTACTAAATTAATTTCTCTATAAGAACCATATTCATTTATGCCTCCAGCAACAGATAAAGCATGCAATATGTTTGAATTCCCGGTTAAAGTGTAAACACCAGGATTCTTAGCATTCCCAGATATTAATACATTGACATCTCTTATTTCATCTAAAGATATATAGGCATCTGTTCCAATATATATGTTTTCAACCTTGGTTTTAATAAGAGACGACGCATCTTTGAGAGACAAACCTGCTACTGTTAATTTACCAATATCAGGAATGTTTATTGATCCATCTCCTCGAACAGTAAATGATTCTATAAAATCTTCTTGGCCTATAAGCTGAATACTTAAGATATCTCCAGTATCAAGAGTATATGACGAATCTGGATTCGGTTCGTTAATTGGCATAAATGATGTTTGAAAAGTGTCAAAAAAATCAGAACCAAAAAGTTTTAATTCTTTATTAATTTTTAGTTCTTCACCGGATTTTAATCTTCTTTCAAGCTCCTCAAGATCAGCCTCAAGCCTAATTTTTAATTCAAGCAACTCTTCTGCTTGCTGAAGCTTACTAGAATATTGTGAAGCCCTATAGTTTTCATCAAGACTTTGACTTTGACTGTCTGCTCTTTCAATTAAATCTTCTCTTACGTCATCTGGAAGGCTATCAAGAAAAGACTCATCAAGCTGTTGTGCCTCTATGACAAAAACAGCTAAAAATAATGTTAAATACTTTAATTTATTCATAAAAATACTCTGGACAGACATGGATTATATCTAATTTTATTAAAATTATATAGCGTGTTTATTCTAAGCAATTTTTAACTTAAGCCAGGTATGCTTATAGATTCTATCTTTAATGCACTTGTAATTACTTCATTTATAACTTCATTGACTTGAACATCTGTAACGGTTGATTCAGTGGATTGAAAAATAAACCTAAACCCAATTTTGATCTCATTTTTTTTACTGTTATTGAAGTAATCAAAAACAAAAACTTCTTTTAACAAGCGATTTTCAAAGCTTAAAATCAACTGCTCTAATATTTTACAGTTTCTATAATCTTTGACTGAAAACGAAATATCTCTTATTGATGAAGGAAAATCTGAAATAGGTTTATATTGAATAATCTTTAATCGGTTTTCATCTTTAGTATCAATCTCATAATTAACTGCAAGTGAAGAGTCTATTTCAATCTCTATATAACTTATATGATTTTTAATTTTAGTATCAAGGCTTTCTCTAGGAATATTGATAAATTGATAATCAAAATTTGTTATGGAGCTACTTAAGATATCTTTTATATATTTATCATCAATTTGTCTTGAAAAGTCCTCATAATTTTTATCAACTCTTCCAGAAGCAATAATACCAAGCAATCTTTTTGACGAGAAAGGTTCTGAAAAATAAACATCAGCAATTTCAAATAATTTAACACTATCATGCTGCCTTCTCTCGTTATACAAAAGATTTTGAAGAAGAGATTCTTTAAGACTTGTTCTGAGAAATTTCTTATTTGAATCTATTGGATTATCTATACTAATTGATTTCATTTCATTTGCTGAAACAAATGGATTGTTTATAACCTCATAAAATCCGTTATCAATAAGCAATTTTTTGATTTTTTTTTCTTCAAAATTTAAATTTAGTTGGTCATTTATTGATATCTTAAAACTATCTAATCCAATATTATCGTATCCCATTGCTCTAGCAATCTCTTCTGCAATATCATTTATGTTCTCTACGTCATTTCTATATGCTGGGACCTTTAAAAAATTTTCATCTACTTCAAATTCTAATTTGCATAAATATTCATCACAATCTTGACTACTTAAGTCAGTTCCTAAGATTTTATTAATTTTGTTTGTATCATTTGGTATGACTTTTTGTTTGAAATCAATATATGATTTATTAAACATTTCGGTTTTCTTAATTTTGGTATGATCTTCGATAACCTTTAAGAACCGTCTTAAAACAAATTCATGGCAACAGGGATCTGTATTTCTTTCAAATTTATGTGATGCGTCTGATTTAATATCATAAAGAACAGACTTGCCTATAATAATTTCTGGAGAAAAATGAGCACATTCAACAATTACAGATTTTGTACTCTTATCGCAAGCTGTGTCAGAGCCTCCAATAACTCCAGCTAAATTTATAACCTTATTATTTCTATCGAAAAAAACCATTTCGTTTTCTTCTAATTCAATAGTTTTGTCCAATAATGTATTAAAAGATATTTTTCTGTCTGTGAATCCTAATTTTAATTTATTACCAAGTTTGCTGAAATCATAACAATGAGTTGGTTGACCAGTCTCATAAGAAATATAGTTGGAAACGTCAGTAAAAAAATTGTTACTTTTTAGATTAAGCTCAGATAAGTAATCACTCAGTTCATTTTTATAATACGATGGGATTTCATCTATTTCAATTTTTAGAAATGAGATATTTTTGCAAAAATCAATAGCTTTATTTTCAAAATTTAAATCTAGATGTTCTAATTTTTTTTTATAAAGATTTTTGTCAAGATTTACATCATAAAATAATCTTAAATCTCTTAATAATCCTCTTACTGAAAGACAGTCTCCTCTATTTGGGGTGATTTCCATATCAAATATATCATTGGTAATTTCATGTTCGTGTCCAAGTTGAAATAACTTATCTGAAATTTCATTTATTGATGGGTTTGAGGGAATACACTCAACTAAGTGTTTATATGCTATTTTCATTTAAATTGATTCAGGAAATCTAGGTTTGATTTGTAAAAGTCTCTGATGTCCTTGACGCCAAATTTAAGCATTGCAATTCTTTCTATACCTAAACCAAATGCAAAGCCAGAATATTCACTGGAATTTATTCCACAATTTTCCAATACAACTGGATTCACGACTCCACAACCCAGGATTTCTAACCATTTTTCATCATCAAAAAGAATATCAACCTCTGCAGATGGTTCTGTAAAAGGAAAATATGATGGTCTGAATCGTACTTGAATATTTTTACCAAACAGCGAATAGACAACTTTAAATATTAAATCTTTAAGATTTGAAAAACTTACATTTTTATCAACATATATTCCTTCAACTTGATGAAACATTGGTAAGTGAGTTGCATCATCATCTTTTCTAAAAACCTTACCTCCTGAAATAAAGGCTAAAGGTGGTTTTTTTTTAATCATTCCCCTAACTTGAACTGGAGATGTATGAGTTCTCATAACATTAGATTTATTATTCACATAAAATGTATCATGCATCTGTCTAGCGGGATGTGATTCTTTAATGTTTAGCATATCAAAATTAAACTTTTCACTTTCTACCTCTGGACCAGTTATAATTTCAAAACCGTAACCCAACAGCAGGTTCATAATATAATCTTTAGTTTGATTTATTGGATGATAGGAACCAGAGTTTTTTATAATTTTTGGCGGCTCAAATTCTTTTGGATTTGACATCAAACCCTTATCTAATTTGAAGCTA
>MDTC01051962.1_pt1 | contig 13651 bp, 15 predicted proteins | sample 811181 | NCBI WGS metagenome assembly MDTC01 (sample SAMN05326644, study PRJNA326480) | marine metagenome | isolation source: seawater | place: Pacific Ocean: North | collected 2011
GAAGTTGTTCCTGCAAAAGCCAAGAAAGAAGTTGTTCCTGCAAAAGCCAAGAAAGAAGTTGTTCCCAAGAAAGAAGTTGTTCCTGCAAAAGCCAAGAAAGAAGTTATTCCCAAGAAAGAAGTTGTTCCTGTAAAGGTTAAGAGAGCAACTAGATCACGTAAATCGAGAATAACAAAAAGTCGAAACCGGATTAAAAGAGTAGGTAAGAGGCATACACGGAACAGACGAGTCTCTTTTCGGTGTTATCCCCAAAATAAAAAAAAAGATATCGGGGAAGTTATAAATAAAGTGAATCAAATGAGTGATGAATCAATCAAACAAGAATTATTGAAAGATGGTATTCAAATTAAAAGTAATAAAAAACAATTATTAAAAGACATATATATGTTTTCTTCCATGGGTGGTATTAAAGTAAGGAAGGAATAAGAGTTTACTCTTCTTGTGTAGATTCGTCCTCTTCTTGACCACCTACTTCATTATCTTTCCTTTTCTTAATTGGACGATAGATATAATCTTGATTATCAACGAGTAAGGGGAGACCTAAAACACCTCGGATATTTGATGAACTAAATTCTTTGTCGGATCCTTCGGGATTCTTTTCAACATTCAGGGAAACACTCTCCCCAGGATACAACTTCTTGAAACTACTTTCAGCTTCAATATTTGAATAGTGTACAAACACTTCTTTATTTAAAAACTCCGAATCAGGAGTTAGGACCTTAACAAATCCAAAACCTTTTTTTTGGTCAAACCATATAACTGTTCCTATTTCTTCGCTCATTATAGATTTATATTTTAATTAATCTTTATATATGTTTCTTTTATTATTTCAAACGGCAATATTAATTTATATTATTTTAATGGTATATCATCTTCTCGACTTACAAAAATATAATTATCACGGAATATTAATCCGTGCAAGTAATAAGGACGAGATTAATATTCAAAGAAAGAACTTGAACCCCATTTTATTTCAGAATGAAGAATCACTTATAATGCAGGACGAACATATTAATATAGGCTTTAATGACGAGTATATACCTTTTTCTCAATATCTATCAGACAAAGACAATCAAATCTACATCTATAAAAATAAAGAATTATTTCTTGCACTTGGTTTAAAAAGTAATCACTTTGATTTATCTTTTTTAAATGATTATGATCAGTTATGTGTAATCGAAAATTCTATCTCTGTGTTTAAGAATCTGAATTCAACACTATATAAATGTTCTCATAATTATAATATAATAGGAATTCTGGATGGTGAATCAACATTCTACTTGTTTAATCCAAAACATAAAAAAGATATTTTCAATAAATCAAATCAAGAGATCAAGAAATGGGGACACAAACATGTCCTTCAAAAAGGAAATCTTTTATTTATCCCAACAAATTGGTATTATATTCAAGAAACACAAGGAAAAGTGATTCAATATCATATAACAGCTGATTCCTATTTTACATTTATACCGAACTTCTTCAAGTAATTGGTTTTTTTAATTGATCTTCGATATTATTTTCAGTTATAAATTGATTCATTTTAAGAGCGAATGTAGTAGCTGCTGTGCCATACATCATGAATTGATAATCCTTGATCATTTTTGAAAAATCAATACAAGCATTACAGATAAGATTATGTCCAAATAAATATGTCCAGTGATGACAACCCATATAACAACATATGGTGTGGACAGTTATATTCGTAAAGATGATACTACTTAATAAGAAGCCGAACTTTAAAAAAGGTTTGTAGTTAAATTTTGACATAAATTACTTTTAAATAATTATAATTAATAGTATATGTCATTCTTTAAAATACTATTTCAAAATAATATAAATACTAAAACAAGGATCCCATTTCCATTTATTGATATTTATTATTTTCGCTGGAATCATTTCAGTAAGACACCTATACATGATCATTCTAAACAAGGGTGTTATCTTTTATTACTCCGTGGTGAAATGGAAGAAATATTATATAATCCAAAACTGGAATACATAACAACAAATTACCATTGTGCTCCTTCCCTTTCATTTATAAATGATAAAAAGGGATATCATTCTGTAAGGCCTTTGACAGTTTCACGTTCGGTGCATTTTTATTATCCAAAAAATCATATAACAAAATATTATAATTAATAATAGTATATGAAATTAAGTTACTTCTTAATAATTGTGACAGTTTTATTTCTGTTTTTTGTTGAAAAACATGTCGGAAATGTATTCATAAGACCAGGTTCAGATAATCTAAGACATTTTCGTTTCCTAAATATTTTCACTTATATGATCGAACCTTTACATAATACATTCTTATGGAATATTAGTTTACTCCCTTACAATTATATCTTTGTTGTAATTCTTTCTACCATTATCCATACAAACTTAATACAGAATAAATTTGAAGATATCTAATAAATAGATAGAAAGATGTCCGATTTTGTGAAGCAACTCATCTATCTTCAAAATCTTGAATTTTTAAAAAGAATTTCAGATGATCAATTTAAAATAGAAGAAGAGAAAGCTAATTTTATCCAAAAATACCATAAGAAGAACTTTTCATATCTTCATGAAGTAAAAAGAGATACCTCAGAAAGAGATCAAAAACGTTTTGATAAACTTATGCGTTAAAGACATAAAAAAAATACATTGTATTTAATTGGTGATCACAACCATTAATCGTGATATATTGTTATCTAAGAAATTGAGTTGATAATTGAATACTTACTTATCATATTAATGATCATAACATGACGAATACATATCCTACTTAGTAATCAAGGTATTTTTATGATGCCCCTTCAAAATGTATTGGTATATGAGTTATGGTTGACATGCTATATGGTTCATTTACAGGATAATATTAATTCTTTGGCTAATAAACGATATGCTTTCCCATTCGATTCTTGTTCTCCGATTGTCGGGCATATTTCGATTTCGTTAATAAAGAACTCTCGACACCGTTGATCATTGTCCATACAACACGCAAAATCAATCCTACATTGAATTAATTTTTCATGATCTTTATGAATATCTTTCAAAAGATTTGAACCAACCAGTTTACATTCTTTTAATAGTTGTTTATCAATCTCATTTTGCGATTGAAATACACCTTCACCATCTGCCCATTGCTGTTTATAGGCATAAATAAACTTTCCATTGATCCAATATGTTTTAATTTCTCCAAACTTATTAAATTCTTCTATAAAAGGTTGGATCAGTATGTTAGTATATTCTTTCTTTTTTAATCGTTGAAGTTCTTTGGACAGCTTTGTTTCAGTAGGATTATGGATTTTCTTAAAACCTTCTTTAAACGCCCCTAACTCAGGTTTAAGAATAATATCACTATACCCACCTTTATTGATAAACTTCATAATAGTCTTCATACTGTAACGGTTTAGATTAATAAAATGGGTTGGTGCAATTCGATATCCTTTTTCATGAAGATATTTCATATAACGATGTTTTTGAATAATTAATTCTTGCATTTTTTGGGAAGGGAAGACCTTCGCTTTTGTTTTTTTTAGGATATCCATATACTTTTTGTAGTGTTTCATTCCTCCTAACATAAACGAGTACACACCTTCAAATATGCAGAATACATAATCGCATTTATTTACTTCTTTTAAATGTAAGTCGTCGCCAAATAAAGGGATTACTTCATAATTATTTTTCTCCCCTTCTTTCTTTATTTCAGCAAAAATAGCATAATCATACGGTATGAGATCAGGAAAGACATCATATTCTTCAAGAACTGATAACATTTTCTTATTCTTATTGTAATATTCAGAAGAGACAGGTTCGTCATTCGTACCTATTAGTACACCGATTGTTTTCATAATTATATTATAATATATTATAATATTATAATATAATGAATTATTCTCAATATCCTCCACTGAATGCTCCTTTCTACCAAAATAAGAATGATGTCAACTTGTTTAAACAATCTCCGGAACAGAATTGTTTCGCAACACAAACTCTGAATAAGGATTGTAAACCGAATGTAGAGTATGGATATCATAAACCGTTAAATGAAAGCTGTACTTTAATTACAGGTCAATTAAACAATACTCCCGCTCAGGGTTGTTCTTCTGTGTGGAATAATATGACCAAAAGAAAATCATTAGTTAAAGATTATTAACTAAGAATATTATAAAGTAATGTCTTCTAATTTTTTAAGGAATAATCATCATAATATTTATTCGAAACAACCTTTGTTTTTTAAAGACTATCTGTGTACCGATTGTACACAGAAGAAGAAAGAATATCAATATGTTAGTGAATTAGGTGATGATCCTAAGAATATTTTGAACTTAGGATATATTGAGATATTTTCGGGTAAATATCCTATTTATGTAACAACTCCAACAATGGTATGTCCTTTTGGATTTAGTAAAGATAAGAACCAATTAACACTTCAATTTACAAATATCAAAACTGATAGTGAAATGAAAAGTTTTTATGATTTTATCCAAGAATTAGAATTAAGACAAATGCAATACTTGGGTTTAGATGAAGAAGAAGCCGATCTATATTTATCCCAAATAAGACATGATAAGAATGGGAAATATGATCCCAATTTATTAACAAAAATACCTTTTCGTTCAAATAAATATGATATTGATATCCGAACAAAAGGAAACAGTTGTTCGATTTCAAATATTTATAAGTTTAGTAAGGTGAAGTGTGATATCTATATTGATAAAATTTGGAAGTTTAATGATAAATATGTTTGCAAATGGAAGGTTAAGAATGTATTAATTGTATGATTCGCGTTAATAAATCATAGATACTTTCTAAAATAATAAAAATGAGTAATATTCTAAGATATGATGATGTAGATGTCCATAGTATTAATTATTCAAAACCCGAAAAAATTGGTCAATCTTATTTTGCCGCAATGAGTTATGGCGATGGTTTAAAACCTTTGTATATCCAAACGCCCAAATTAAAATGTAAGACAAATGTGAATGATATTAAAGATAAGAAAGCGCCACACTTAGAAGTTGAAATACCGAGTGGTAAATACGATATGTATGATTTATTTCTTTCATTGGATGATAAAAATATTAAAACAACGTATGAAAAGTCGGAAGAGTGGTTTAAGAAAGAACTTTCCTTGGAGGCGATTGATGAAATGTATAAGCGCAGTTCAAGACCTTTTAAGAAGAATGTCAATCCGACGCTTAAGTTCCGTATTCCCATTGTTAAAAATGAAATTAAATGTGGAGTTTATAATCAAAAAAGAGTTTTTGTCGATGTCAATGAGGTTAAAGAAGATTCAGAGGTTATTTTAATCCTACATGTTCGTGGATTAAAGATTTTAAAGTCTGTTTTTTATTGTGATTGTTATATTTCTCAAATTAAATTATTTCAAGATCAAGAATCTAAGTTTAATATTATTTCTGAGTATTCAATTATTGATGATGATGAACATGAATATGATGATATATTTGATGAAGAAATATTAAAATCAGCCGATGATTATGTTGAGAAAAAGAAACAGGAAAAAGAGAAACAACAGGAAAAAGAGAAACAGGAAAAAGAGAAACAACAGGAAAAAGAGAAACAGGAAAAAGAGAAACAGGAAAAAGAGAAACAACAGGAAAAAGAGAGGTTGGAGAAAGAGAGGTTGGAAAAAGAGAAACAGGAAAAAGAGAAACAGGAAAAAGAGAGGTTGGAAAAAGAGAAACAGGAAAAAGAGAAACAGGAAAAAGAGAAACAGGAAAAAGAGAGGTTGGAAAAAGAAGAAAAAATTAGATTAATTCAAGAAGAAATTGAAAAGAAGAAAGATGAAATGGAAAAGTTATTAAATAATTGATTTATTCTGTTTTTTTTTTATGTTTTATATATATAAAATGGATTGTCAAAAATTAATTGTCTACGGAATTCTTGGATTAGTTTCCCTTTATTTACTAAAGGATATATGTGGGATCAAGTTTCCTTTTATTGAAGGATATGAAAATGAATCTGAAGGTTCACCCGCGTTGACTGCTGCTCCTTCTGCTGTAGCTGAAACTCCCACCCCTCCTGTTGTTAATGAAACACCTCCTGTGGTTGATACTCCTGTTGTTGATGGAGCTCTTCAAGATAAAGGTGCTCCTGTTCAGGGTATTAAGACTTCGCCTGGTGCTTGTTATCCCCAAAACTCTCTATCGCCGTCGGATCTTTTACCCGAAAGTGAATCAGCTGAAATCAAAGAATTTAATGAAAAGAACCCAGAAGGTGAAGGTATATTAAAGGGAGTAAATTATTTGGATGCTGGGTTCCACGTTGGTGTAAATACAATCGGTCAAAGTCTAAGAAACGCGAACAGAAACCTACGTGAGGAACCACCTAACCCTCGCGTTGTTGTAAGTCCATGGTCGAACTCTACAATTGACCCGGATCTATCAAGAAAACCACTTAGTGGATGCGGAAGTAATATGGGGGGACCGGCGCCTGTTCCCAATGGTGTTGAAGCTAATTAAGTGACATAAATGATATAAAGACATAATACAAAGATATAATAAATATATAAATGGATAAGTTTCGGGCGAATCCGTATAATTTAAACAATCGTTTTATAACTTCAAATGATATTGTCAATATTATGAAAACACTTAATATTGATAATTTTAAGATCAATGATATTTCTCATTATCAAACTGCATTTATTCATAAGTCTTATTGTAAACTATCTGAATATACGGAATATGAATATCCTGGTTCTCATTATTTACCATTACAGGATATATCTTATGAAGCCATGGAATTTTTGGGTGACTCTATCTTAGGTTCGGTTGTATGTTCTTATTTATACAAACGTTTTTATGGAATCCATAAACAAAATGAGGGATTTTTAACGAAGTTAAAAATAAGACTTGTTTGTGGTGAGAACTTATGTGAATTCTCAAAGAGGATTCACTTTCAAAAATATTTGATCATATCAAATCATATAGAAGAAAAATGTTCGGGTAGAGAGAATAGTAATATATTGGAGGATGTATTTGAGGCATTTATCGGAGCTCTTTTTCTTGATCATAATTATCAAGTTGCGGAAGATTTTATTATTCGTGTTATAGAAAAGTATTTTGATTTTACTGATATTCTTCTAAGGGATAATAATTATAAGGATCAAATATCACGTTATTTCCAACAAAACTTCGGTGTGTATCCAGTTTATAAAACAGAAAGAATTGAAGATATTGGATTTCGAACCGAAATTTTAAAGGAGGGTGAAATCATTATTCAAGGGGAGGGAATCAGTAAAAAGAAATCCGAACAAGATGCATCCAAACGCGCTTTAATTTTCTATAATGTGATTACCTAAATAAATATTATATAGATTAATAATATATATTATGCCTGATTCAGTTATCGATGAGGAAACTTATTTAATTCTCCTACGATATTTTGATGGAGATGTAAAGAAATTAAATAAGAATAAAGTGAAAGCGTTAAATAATGGTTCATTCGATGATAAAGAGATCCCAAAAGTTGATAAGAAAATATTAAAGAAATTCGCTAAAATAGTGAAAGACAAAAAGGAGAACCCAGAAGTATATCGCAAAACGCGTTGGATTTATCCAGATTGGGATGATGAAGAAAAGAAGAGGAGGCTACTAGATAAGTTTCCTGAGGAAGAGGATGAGGAAGAAGTGGAAGAAGTGGAAGATGTTGAAGATGTTTATAAGACGATCTTACCTCAAAGAAAGGCATTCATAGAATGGATTAATAATGTATTTTACAAAGAATTACTTGAATCATATAAGAATTCTAAAAATGATCTTGAAGATATTAAGATTTATCAATATTTTGTAATGAAATATCTATCTATTGAGAATCCATTCAGAGGTTTATTAGTTTACCATGGACTCGGTACAGGGAAAACTGCAACGTCTGTTATAACTTCTGAGGGTTTATCAAAAATGAGAGTTTACACACTTCTTCCAGCTTCATTGGAAACAGAATATATTAAAGAAGTCAAGCGTTGGGGTGATACCTTTTTCAAGATTCATAAGAATAACTGGATCTTTTATTCTATTAAAGAAATCAAAGACAATCCACGTTTACGAGAAAACATTAAAAATGAATATGGAATCACTGATAAAATAATTCAATCCATTTATACTGTAACGAAGAATCAACTGAAACGAGAATTAGCGGAAGAGTCTGATTTTAAAAAGAGACTTCCAGAAATGGTGAAACTTCTTGATGATTCCAAAGGATTTTTCATGCCAACATTATCTGTCAACGATGAAACGAAAGATATTTATACAATAAATGGTGATCCAATTCTCAAACCTGGTGAAAAGTACAAGAGTAAACCGTTACCAATCAAAAAAGAAATGCAAAAGTTTATTGAAAATCAAATTAATACAATGATTAAATTAAAATATAATTTCATACACTACAATGGGTTTCCCCGTGTTCATGAAAAGGACTTTGATGAGATTATAAATACAGATATCATTGATGATGAACAAAAAGGAATGATGACAAGTAATCAAAAGATGGTTCAAGAGTTATATAAGAAGTATCAAGCGAATCTTCAAACCCATGGAATAAGAACACCTTTTAAAGATGAGGTTGTGATAATTGATGAAGTCCATAATTTTGTCAGGGAGATTATGAATGATAGTGCTCCGGCGAAGGTCTTTTATAATTGGATTATTGAGGCAGAGGATATTAAATTGATATTTTTATCTGGAACACCGATTATAAATAAGCCTGCTGAAATAGCTATTTTATATAATATGTTACGGGGGAAACTCCATGTATTTACGTTTACAATTGTTTCAGAGAAAAATGAGGAAGAAGTTCAACAAGAATTAAGAGATCATTTTTATACTGAAAATTCATCTATTGAACAGTTGTATGTTACAAAGAGAAAAGGTAAGTTAATCGTATCGTTTACAAAGAACAAAACAAACTTTGAGTCAATCATGGAAGGTGATGTAATTAAAACTATTAAGTTTGGAGATCATAGTTTTGATGATTTTTTTGAGGAAGTATTTGCAGGTCTATATAAATTCTTTGATCGTGATTTTATCATTCCGAGGGAATCTGATGTTCGTGAATTAAAATTACAAGATATTAAAGATGGTAAAAGCAGATGTTTTGATGAAGGCTTGAATATTGATTTTAATCGTAAACACAAACTATTTGATATTTATGAAAACGATATTCAATATGATTTATCAAACAACGATAATTTTGTCGAGTATTTCTTGGACGATTCGTTTCATATACCGCCTAAAAAACAAGTCCTTTTACGGAGAATGTTATTGGGACTTACTTCTTATTATCCAATTGATCGCTCTTCAATTCAAAATATGCCGGAAATAGTTAAACCTAAGAAAGTTCTTGATATTTATAAGGATTATTCGATTGTGAACAAAACGAATATTGTTCCTTGTTACATGACATCAATTCAATGGACAAATTATGAAGCAGAATATGCCAAGGAAAAAGCTAAGAAATTAAATCAAATGCGTCGTAGAACATTGTATGGAGAGGACGAAAAATCAACATTTAGCATCAGGACAAGACAAAATAGTAATATTGTCTATGAGGATGATACATTCCGTATCGAGAAAAATGATACGATGAAGGAAGAGATTTATCAACAAATGAAAGAAAATGGTAGCTTTTCGTATGACAAGAACCTTCAATTATATTCGCCAAAGTTTTATCAGATGTTAACTAATATTCAAAGATTCGTGAATGATGAAGGTGATCCAACAGGGAAAATATTATATTACAGCGATTTCCGACATGAATCGGGATCCGAGGTATTTGAGAAGATATTAATCGCAAATGGTTATGAGAAGTTTGATTCTGATGAAAATGATATTGAAGAATTAATTGAATCAAAATCAAAAAAGAAACGCTTTACATTTTTAACAGGTAAAGAGTCTGAAGAAGAGAAGAAGATAAATAAAGAGTCATTTAATATGCGTGAAAACATTTATGGAGAATATATTCAAATTATGCTTATATCTAGTTCTGGGGCAGAAGGTATTTCATTATTCGGTGTCCGTCAAGTACATATTATGGAACCATTCTGGAATTATATTCGCATTGATCAGGTTTTTGGTAGGGCGATACGTATGCGTTCCCATATAGGGAATGATAAGGATAAAGATGGAAATCCCCTTCCTCCTTTATTACCAGAAAAAGATCGTAATGTCGAACAATATTTATATTTATCTTTTTTACCGAGTGGAGAAACGTTTGAGGAAATTTTTGACGATCTTCGGAAAAATAAATGGCCAGAAGTGAATGATATTGTTATTAATGAAGATGATGATATCAAAATGAAATTATTAATGAACCATAAACCAGTTCATAAAACCATTACAAAAATACTTTCGATGAAAAAAGAGACACATAACCGGAGTATTGATCAGATGTTATTTGATATTATGGAAAGGAAAAATCAAATAAGTAGTAAAATTGGTGATATTATCAAAGAATCCTCTGTTGATTGTATTCAAAATACCAGAGATGATATTCAATTGAATGAGAAGTGTCTCCGCTTCTCTCAAAAATTAAAGGACGAAGATTCTCATTTCCCAGGTGTATCCTCAAATGAATTAAATAAGATAGATACCAAACAGTTTCAATCCAATTTTCTATTTCATATCCGACCTAATATCTATGTTGTTCTGGCCAAAGGGGTTGACAATATATTTGTATATTATCAATTAGAAGGTGAGAACGAAGATCCAGATATAAGATATATTCGCGAAAATGGTTTTCGGATTGCTGATTATGAACCCAAGCGAAGGTTATTTAGTATCTATGAAAATGCTGATCATCCGCTCAATGAATTCTTGGGTAATAAGTTATCTGTATTTAAAACGATGTATAAGACACCTGATCATATTTATGAGAATCAAATTAAGAAATTATCTTTTCCTAAATTAGAAGATATAGAAGTTGAAGACAATCGTATCGGGCATATAATTAAATACAATATTACAGAGAGATTATTTTATTCTCCTCTTCAAAAGACGAACTTAATGAAATTATATGATCTTCAATCTTATCAGTTAAATAACTATTCAATTGAAAAAGTGAAACCAATTTTATTAAGAAATAAGAAGATTTATATGGCGGTTAATTAAAGAAAATAACATTTTGATTACTCATATTCATAATTCTCATATCTATATTTGTATATTCCTTATTTTCGTGATCACCCGATAACTTACAAAAGATAATATTTTGAACTACTTTTTTGATTTTGAAAGGTTGAGATAATAGAGGTGTTAGATGATAAGAACGATTATTAATAATCTGGATGCAATCATTTTCTTTGTAATTATTTTCTATATTTGAACATGTAAATAGTATAATATTATTTTTAATTTCTACGATATTTACTTTTAGAATATCATAGGATTCATATTTTGTTTCAGTTATATCTCGAATATCAATACTTAATCTATCTACATTACGACTCTCAAAATGATGATCCTCAATAGCTTTATATATACCAAAAGATCCTCTTTTATTCTTTATGAGATCTTCTTGTTGTAGAATTAAATCACAATTAAGTTCTGGTATTTTGAATGATAAAAGAGGAATACTAAAGATATAGTTATCTTCAATCGGGATGATTACTTTCGATAAAGTTTTAATTTGCGATGAATCTATATTTTCTTTTTTTAGATTAATTGAATAATTAAATCGTGATGAATTAATATTAGTCCGTTTGGATGAATTAATATTGTATTGTTTCGGTTTTTCTTCCTCTTTTTCTTCTATTGGATCTTCTTCTATTGGATCTTCTTCTATTGGAGTTCCTTCTAAATCGCTGATACTTGTCCCTACAATAGTAGTGTCATTTAAAAACACATTACGAGGTTCAACATTTTCTTCTTCAATCGGTTTTATTTGTTGATCTCGTAGTTTCATAATATCTTCCAAACTGCTTGGTCTTCCTATATTATTATCAACAACAACTGTTTCTGTGGTTCGTTTTTGTTTATATGTATCAACTTGTTTGTCCAATAATATCTTATTTAATACTGTAATTTCATCAGTATCGTTACCATCAAAAACCTCTTTCATTTGTTCTAAGAACATAGTATAGTTATTGTCCTCAGATAAAATATCATAATCAAGTTCCTGTTGTACAATTTTTCCTATAAAGGAATACATATATTCTTTATTTGTTTCGGAATAGAATTGTTCATATAAAGACATAATTAATAATATACTAATTTTATAAAATATAAAGATAAACGTAATCATATATCAACAAAAAATAATTGTCTCATTTCTTCCATTTGTTTATCGGTATTAATGGTATTTATATATTTCTTAAAAGGTGTTCCTTTTAACATGCTCGTAATAAAATGGAGAGAATATACTCCACACTCTGTATTTCCATGTTGATGTTGTATATCATTGTAAAGGACTTTACAGTTTCCATTTAGTTCACCCTCTATTTTTTTGACAAAATCAATGATTTCCTGTTGAGGTTCCTCAGCCAATGAATCAAAATAATAGATAGCGGGTATTGCCTTTTTTAAGTCTATATATACAGAAAACCAATGTTTTCCTGGTTCATTATGAGCATCTGTATTAAAAACAATACCGATACACTTCTTATTACGAGACATATTTTGAATATCAATCTTACATAGATCACTTACCGCACACTGTCCCGTGATTGTTTTCTTATCGAAATCAATAGGGATTGCTCCTATATATTCAAAATGATTGTATTTTTTTTCATATTGTTTCAATACATTATCAATATCATTAGTATTCAGCCATGTATTCGGATTTTGTTTCCAACTTTCAGGCATAAAAGGACGGAAACTATTTGTAAAGTTTCTATATTCTTTTTGATTCAAACCATTTTTGATAACATCTAATGTAGACCAGCATGCTTCCGTTTCACATTCTGATATCTGTTTAATTTTATCGCAGATAGACGTATATATGTTATTTTGCGTTCCCGATGATTGTAACTTGCACTTATATTTTTCATTTAATAGTTTAACTATTTTCTTTAACAATGGATTCGGTAAACATGAACCGGTCTTCCTTTTCTTTGAAGGTGAACAATTCTTCGAATCATACATTATATAATTTATAAAATATTTAAAAAATTATCGCAATGAAGTATTAGATAAGAAATGGATATGTTGGATTCAAAGGCACTAATTATAGAAAAACTAAATGAAATCTTCACATCATATCATGATGTATCATTGTCACTAAACAAACAATTAAAGCAAAAAGACGAAGAAATCAATAAGCTTAACATATTGAATAAAAAACTTGTGGAAGAGAATTCTGAAAAAGACAAATTATTACATTTTAATGAACGGAAAATGTATGATTATGAAATTATGATTAATAAAATTCAAGAAGACGCAAATAAAGAAATGACCGAAAAGGAACGATTTACAATGTTAAAAGCACAAGATAAAGAAATTCATGAAAGAGATATTGAAATTCAACGTCTTCAATCACAAATTAATCTCCTCAAAAAAGAAGATAAAATAGAAGTTAAAATTGAAGATGTTCAAGAAAGTGATGATGAAAAACCTCTTGTGAAGGATACCAAAGATACCAAAGATACCAAAGATACCAAAGATACCAAAGATACCAAAGATACCAAAGATACCAAAGATACCAAAGATAC
>MDTC01186848.1_pt1 | contig 13651 bp, 11 predicted proteins | sample 811181 | NCBI WGS metagenome assembly MDTC01 (sample SAMN05326644, study PRJNA326480) | marine metagenome | isolation source: seawater | place: Pacific Ocean: North | collected 2011
AAGACGTTGCGGTCGCCTCTGACTCCACTGAAGACACCTCAGAGCCTCCCGGTGATGTGGTCGTGACCGATGTCGCTGTGGACACAGGCGTCGATGCCAGCGCCGCTCAAGATATTGAAGATGCTGCTGTCGATCCGGGTGATTCCGGCGCGGACGGTAGTTCAGACGCCACCGCGAGTGATGCTGGAGGGACAGACGGCACCGTGGACGGTAATGTGGCAGATGCTCAAAGTGTCGATGGATGGAATCCACCGCCAAAAGGGCCAAATGACCTAGTTTTTGAGTTCAAGGGCATCACCCTCAAGCCAGGTGAAGAGGTCATCATGTGCTACTACCTGCCGCCCGATGGGGTCGAGCGCTGGTTGAGTGCGGTCTCTTCGGAGTTCAAATACGGCTTACATCACCTGCGGGTTGACCGCATGTACGACGCCAACACCAAAAAAGCTTTCGGACCGGTCGACTGCTTGCAAGGGACTGGTCACGCACCAGGTGATGGCAAGACCTGGTACACCACGGGAGAACTGCCGGGCGCTCAAGACAACGACATGCACATGAACTTCCCAGCTGGAACGGGGTTTCGGATCGGGCCGAAACATGGCCTATACTTCGAAGCTCACGTGTTGAATACGACCATGAAGACCAAGAAGATTGAGGGCAAATACCACATCTACACGGTCACAAAGTCTCAAGTGTCCAACAGCGTTGGATTGCTACTGGCCTTTAACAACAAGGTGAGTTATCCGCCGAAAAAGATCACCACTCAATCGAGTAGCTGCACCTTCAAAAAGCCCTATACACTGATTTTTGGTACGGGCCACATGCACGCCTACGGCACCTTGTTAGAGGCTTACGTCAACAACACCAAAATTTACAGCACCACAGCAGTAGAAGACGTTGAGATCACTCCATATCTTCCAGCGATTGAGATCAAAAAGGGCGACAAGCTCACGTGGTCTTGCACCTACAACAACAAGACAGACAAGGCGCTCAATCTTGGGTTTTCAGACATCTACGACGCCATGTGTGGTTTCGTCGGATTCATTTATCCAACCATGGACTCAGAGGCTTTAATCTGTGATTGAGCGATTGTCCCTCAACCTTCGCCTGTCCATGTTGGCCGCTTCTATCATCTACGCTGGCTGCTCAGGCACCTCTGCTCCAGGAGTCTCCACTGACCTGGCTCTCGACTCTATGGACAGCGTGAGCACTGATGTCAGTGCGCTGGTCGACACGGTCTCGAGCGTCGACACCATTGAAGAGGTGCAGACTGATGCGGCAGTAGACAGCTTCGAGCCCGACGAGACTTCGGTCGATACCGCGCCGCCGAGCATTCAGATCAAGCAGGTTCAAGACAAAATCTTCGCGCTCAGTTGTACGTTTTCGAAATGTCACAGTGCGACACAACAAGCCGCTGGTTTGGACCTCACTGGCGATAGCTACTCTCGACTCGTTGGCGTCTCAGCCAAACAAAATCCCTCTTGGAAGCTCGTCGATCCTGGCGCGCCCGAGCAGAGTTGGCTTTGGCATAAGGTCGTTGGCAACCCTCCCTCGATTGGCAACCAGATGCCGCCGCAGCAAGCGCTGGACAAAGAGCGACAAGAACTCCTTAAGCAATGGATTGTTCAAGGGGCTGCACCATGAGTGTCCGCCCCTTGCTTTGGGTCGTGCTCAGCCTCTTGTTGATTGGCTGCGGCCAAGAAAATACAGGAGCGACAGCGATTGACGCTGGTGAGTTCAAAGATGTGCTGAACAGTAGCCTCGACGTGTACGATTCAACCGATTCGGACACCGCAGATTCCGATCAAACGACGCCTGAAGATACGGGCGACAAGGATGCCTCTTCAGCGGATGGGCGTGCTCAAGTCGATGCCACCTTCGGTGACGCTGGTCCTCTGGCTTTAGCGACCGCATGGACGGCTGTAACGCAGGATCAAGATCCTTGGTGGCCAGAACTCTCCGAGGGCCTGACCGTCTGTGCAGACGCTGATGTCTTGGTAGAGGAGCAAGATGGCGATCAGTGGTATGAGGTCAAGACCACCTATTGTAACTACTGGACTGCGACGCAGCCCTCTTTGGTTGCCATTGCGCCAGGAGATTTGCTGCGCATCCGGGTGTACAGGTGGAAGATTTTAGACGGCGAGGGTGGTTTTGAGTTAACGCTGTCCATCGGCGCCGGAGCCAAACAAGCCTTGTGGCAACAAAAGTTGGCGATCCCTGGCAAAAGCGGCCTGTGGGCCGAGGAAATTCTGCAAACTCAAGCGTGGCCCAAAGGATCGCCGCTCTATTGGCATGTACAAAACCACGGCATCAACAGCTGGAACTTAATAGAAGTCTCGGTTCGGAGGCCATCGAAATGAGAGGCATATCGGTCACGATGCTGTGGAGTGTCTGCTTGGTTGTCTTTGCGGCGGCTTGTAGCGGAGAAAAAAGTGATCAGTCGAGCGATCAAGATGCGGTCCAGGTCGTCGACGTGACCGCAGGACTCGATGACGTCAATGATGTCGTGGCGGCAGATTCCTTGGCGACTCAAGACATCACAGCGCTCGATGCTAGCCCACCATCAGACGCTCAGAGTCAAGACGTGATAACGGACCTCGACGCGAGCAAAGACGGGACTCAGACCGACGTCGACGTCTCCACTGACAGTCTGGCGGCTGTGGACGCTGTTGATGGGCAAGATGGCGCAATCAACGACAGCTCGGTGAGCCAAGATGCCGCTGACCTTGATGCAGTCTCGTCTGATACGGCGCTGGTCGACACGTCGTCTGTCGACACAGCACCTATCGATACCGTGGCCATCGACACTGCTCCGCCCCAGGCGACGCAGCAGGACCCTTTGTCGCTCGCTCCAGCGAAGTTCAATGACGTCACGTTGAGCTATGGCATTGACCCCAAAGCCTCTCATGCATATTGCGCTGGTGTGGGCGATTTTGACGGCGATGGAGACGACGATCTGGTCTTTGTCGAGATTGGTGCGCTGACCAATAAAGGTCAGATCCACGCCGTGTTGCTAGGTAGTAGCCAGCCGATTCACGTCAAATCACCGCTGCAGACGTGGAATCTCGTACCGGACTTGGGCTGCACAGTCATCGATCAAGATGGCGACGGCAAAGCCGACCTTTGGCTCGGAGGCTCCAGTGGCGCTGCGATTTACTTGAGTGAAGGGGCAGGAAAATTCAAAGAGGCCAGCGCTCAGATTTTACCTCCTTTATTTAACGTCAAAGCAAGCAGCTTCGCCCCAGTCGACCTCAATGGTGACGGGGCGTTAGATTTGGTGGTCGGCGCAGGCTCACATCCAGACTCTTGTAAAAACACCAGTTGCATCTACATGGGAGCCGAGTTTCAGTGCCAGGTCTCGCCGACTCCAGCGCTGTCTTCGACCTCTCAAGACCGGGTGCTGATCCGCAGTGCAACGGGTGCTCTAGTCGATGAGACTGCCAAGTGGAATCTGCCAGTAGAAGGTGGCTACGCAAGCTATGTCAGCGCGTGGGACATTGATTTAGATGGCGATCAAGACCTGCTTATCGGCACTGACTTTCATACACCTTGGATTCTGCAAAGACAGGGCAATGGCTTTGTAGCCAATGGATCGAAGGCGGGATTGCATGGCTACGCACATGCGATGGGATGGGGCGTCGCGGACTTTAATGGCGACGGCACTCTAGACTTGTTTCTCGCCGATCTCGGCCCTTCGGCGCTGTACAAGCAGAACGTCTCCAAAAACGGCGCCTTGAGTTTTCAAGACGTGAGCTATCAGAGTTCATTGGCCGCGCTGACCCTCGGAACCAGCGATTGGACGCCAGTGGTCGCAGATTTTGACCAAGATGGCTGGGAGGACATGCTCGTTGGCGTGTCTATGGCGGCTCAGAAGGCGACATTTCTCAAAATGCTCGACGGATGTTCGAGTCAGAATGCGCCGCTCAAAGCGTTGGATTTGTTGCTCATCAATGACCAAGGAAAGGGGTGGAGCGCTTCTCGCACCGCAGTGACCGATTGCGGGGAGGTCTCAGCTGTGGCTCAGGCTGTGGTCGATCTAGACGCCGATGGCGATCTTGACGTTATTCAGGTCAGACCAGGGTGCGTATTTCCTTACGGCGTTGTCAGAGTGCTGCGCAACGACCTCGTCAAAAAAGGCGGATCTTTTACGATCCGACTCAAAGGCAAGGGTTCGAACACGGCCGCTGTGGGCGCTCGGGTGGTGGCTACAATCGACGGCAAGGTTCGACAGCGCCAAATCGTCGCGACCGCTGGTCTCGGCGGGGGCGGGGCCCTTTGGGCTCACTTTGGCCTCGGGGCGGCGATTTTCGCGACGGATGTCAAAGTCTATTGGCCTGGTGGCGGGCAAACACTCGTTGGAAAGGTCTCCAGTGGCCAAAATAAGGTCATCAAAGAGCCCTGACTGTGAGCTTGTATCGGCTCTGTGGCCGGTTGTGATGTCACCGCTAGTTCGGGGCTGACCGATCGACATTCTTCCTGCTAGGCTTGCGTCCGAGGCCGCATGTAGCGGCTTGAGGGTCCCAGTGAGTGAGTCCATCGCTAAAGACGTCTTTGTAATCATCGCGGCCTATCATGAGGAGGTCGCGATCGGTGAGGTCGTTGGCGGACTTGTCAGCGCCGGCTGGCGCGACGTTGTAGTGGTCGATGACGGCTCGTCGGACAATACCGCAGCAGTCGCCCGTCAAGCGGGCGCTCACGTGTTGGTCCACCCCATTAACAGAGGCCAGGGAGCAGCTCTTCAGACTGGCATCACCTGGGCGCTTGAGCAGGGCGCTGAGGTGTTGGTCACCTTCGACGCAGATGGACAGCACCGAGTCGAAGATTTGGCCGCGATGGTCACTCCTATCCTCAAAGGGGAGGTCCATGCATGTCTTGGGTCTCGTTTTTTGGAGCACGCTGATGCAATCCCGCTCAGCCGGCGCATGTTGTTGCGAGGCGCTGTGATTTTCTCTCGGCTTGTCTCTGGTGCCTCGTTGACCGACGCTCACAATGGATATCGAGCTCTGTCGCGGACAATGGCTGAGCAACTCGACATTTCTTTGGACAGAATGGCCCATGCCAGCGAGCTGATCGATCAGATTGTCCGCAGTGGCTTAGCGTGGAGAGAGGTCAGTGTGCGAATTCGCTACACAGCCTACAGCCGCTCCAAAGGCCAAGGGGCTAGCGCTGCATTTCGTATCGTATTTGATTATCTCCTAGGCAGGATGCTGGGCTGAGGCAAGGGCAATGTTTGATACAGCGTTTCAGTTCGTGGGGGTTCCGCTCGCCGCTATCTTTGCAGTGGCGGCACTGTGGCGCTGGGCTCGACGTGTCGGCTCTCGGCGCGCGTCGATGTTCTGGGCTGTAATTTGGTCTTTCGCGGCTGTGGCTATCGCGGCGCCTGACGTGACCACTATGATCGCTCGCAGTGTGGGTATCGCACGAGGAGCAGACCTGCTGCTCTATTGCGCTGTGTTGGCTGGATTCGTGGGATTTTGGTTGGTTTCCGTTCAACTCCGACGGACTCAGCGCGAACTCACGCTGTTGACGCGAGCGGTAGCGATCGAGCAGGCAACCAAAGCTCCAGGCGTAGAGGATACGGGGCGTGACCGTTGAGTGACTCACCGAAGGCTGTAAGTCTCGTCATTCCCGGCCGCGATTGCGTCGAGACGCTTCGCCCTTGTCTGAACGCGGTGCTGCCTTTGCTCGATGGACCGCATCTTCAAGAGATCATTTTCGTCGATGACGGTTCAGTTGACGGCAGCGGTGATCTGGCGCGAGAGCTCGGCGTTCGGGTTTTGATGGGTCCAGGAAAAGGCGCAGGTTTCGCGCGCAACCTGGGGTGGCGACAGTGTCAAAGCCCTTTGGTGTGGTTTGTCGACAGCGACTGTGTCTCAGAGCCTGACGCGCTCGATTTGTTGATGCCTCTGATGGCGACAGATGAGGTGGCAGCTGTTGGAGGAAGCTACGGCAACATGCGGCCAGATCGCATCTTGAGTTGTTTGATTCATGAAGAAATCATCGCTCGACACCTCAAAATGAGTAAGGAGGTCAATTTCCTAGCCACTTTTAATGTCTTGTATCGCAGAGATGTTTTAGAGCAGGTCGGTGGCTTTGACCCTCGTTTTGTCAAAGCACAAGACGCGGAGTTGGCATTTCGTGTGGGCGCCGAAGGTCATACGCTCTGTTTTGAGCGCCGCTCGCAGGTCAAACACTTTCACCTCGCGGATATGTTGCGTTACTTCAAAGTTCAACGTCAGCAAGGCTATTGGCGCGCTTGGCTCTATCGAGCGCATCCCGACCACAGCAGCGGCGACAGTTACTCCAATGTACTCGATCACCTACAGCCGCCTTTGGGTCTAGCTGTGACCTTAGGGTTGATTTTTCCTCTATTTGGCCCTGTCGGCTGGGGGCTTGAGACGGTCTTGGTGACAGCCTTACTCGCTTGTCAGGCGCCCATGACTTTTCGTTTGATTCGACGTACGGGGCAGCTTCGCTACCTCGCCTTTGCGCCAATGAGTGCAATTCGGTCTGCCTATCGTGGGGTGGGATTTGTCCACGGCATTGCGGCTATCGTAGCGCGCCGCTGGTTCAAGCCCGAGCAGGCTGAGTTGTGAACAAGATTTCAATTCAACGGGATCGTTTGGCACTGGTGCTTGGCACTGGTGGCGGAGCTCTATTGACCATGATTTGGATGGCGTGGGCAGGTCGGGTACTCGGCCCAGCCAAATCGTCGGACTTATATGGTGGCGTATTTCTGATCTTTGCCGTTTACATGGTTGGTCATCCATTAAATGGAGTCACCGCTCGCTTCTCAGCGCTTTGGCACAGGCAAGCCGAGGGCGCCAAGTCTAGACAATTGCATCAGGGCTTGATGCGCTGGCTTGTCAAGGCAGCAGTGGTGTTCGCCATGTTGTTCTTGCTCACGGGTGACTGGCAACGCAGCGTACTGAACTTTGACAGCTACTGGGCACTCGGTTGGGCGCAAGTGGCCGCTTGGCTTGTCCTGGTTTTGAGCGTCAGCCGAGGCGTCTTGCGCGGGGTTGGGGCGTTTTCTAGCTTTGCGGGGACCATGGTACTTGAGCCTGCGCTACGGCTCGGATGCGGCGTCTTGTTGTTGTGGTGGTTACCTGAGGTGAGCTGGGCGATGGCTGCCTATGTCTTTGCAAGCCTCGTGACAATCGTCTTTGCGAGACGCCAAGTCGACGGCGTCATTGAGGCTGCCGACGCCGCTGAAATTCCTCGCGAGGTGTATCGATTCGCGCTGCCGATGTTGCTCATGGCCATGGCGGATGCGGCCTACCAAAACGTCGACGTCTTGATAGCCAAACGAGCGCTTCAAGCGACTCAGGCTGGACAATTTGGGGCGATGGCTACCTTGACTCGCGCATTGGCCGTGCTGGTTCAGCCTTTCGCTTTGTTGGTGATTCCATTGCTAGCAGGTCGGCAAGTCCGTCAAAATGACCGCACATTGTGGAAGTTAACGGGCGTCTTCTTGGCTTGCGCGACGATACCGATGGCCGCTTTCTTCGTCTTTGCTGAGCCCTTGTTGACCGGCATCTTTGGTGATGGATATGCCGGCGCATCGCAGTGGTTGCCTTGGCACGCCTTAGGCTCTCTGGCTTGCTTTGTCTCGTTGATGTTGGCTCAGGCCTTCGCGGCGATCGGACGATTTGGTTTTCTTTGGGGATATTGTGGCATAGCGCTTGTCATGTCAGTCGGGCTACTTTGGGCTGGAGACGATCCTCTCCTGCTGACTCAGGTTGGAACTTGGGCCAAACTAGCTTGTCTGGTCTTGACCCTGGCAACGTGGTTATGGACCGGCAATGTTCACAGAGCCGAGGCCATCGAGGAGTGACGTCGTGAGTGTTGTCGATGACATCCCGGAGTATGAGCGTCAGTCGACCTCCATGAGAGATCGGCGCAGCATCTTGGCGCCGCGTTTTGCTCGTCAAATCCAATTGACCGTCGCTCCATGGCTCTCCAAATCTTGGGAGCAGTGTGACGTGGTTGATGTGGGATGCGGATACGGGCACACGGCCGCGGCGTTGTCTCAAGAGGTACGCAGCGTCATCGGTATTGAGCCCAGTGAATCGCTCGCCTTAGCTGCACAAGAGCATGGTAAGGCTCACGGGGTCCGAGTTGTCCACGGCGGTCATGAGCAGCTTTTGCACTATCGAGAGCATTTTGATCTCGCGGTCATGGACAACGTGTTCGAACACATCCCCAACCAAGCTGAAGCGCTCGCAAATGTCGCCGCAGCCCTGCGTCCCGGCGGAGTCTTGTATCTGTTGGTGCCCAACCGGACGTGGCCGATTGAGGCGCATTATGGCTTGCCCTTCTTGAGTTGGTTGCCTTTGCCGCTAGCGAATCGATATCTGCGTTTGTCTGGCCGTGGTGAGGACTATACGGACGCTTCTTACGCGCCAAGTTGTCGTTCTTTACAACGATTTTTCGCAAATCAAGAGCGTCTTGAAGCGCACTTTGTATTGCCTGGTGACGTTTCCTTGGCGCAAGGCAGCTCGCCACTGTACAGAGCGGGCGTCGTCGCGCTCAAACACATCCCAGCACTTTGGCACGTCAGCAAAGCGCTGCTGGTGGTCGCCAAACGAGTTTGATGTCGACCCAAGCAAAGGGCCATGTGTTGAAGACGGAGTTACCATCGCTGGATCCCCTCGTCGCGAAAGTGGCTCTTTTTGAACACTTTGACGTGCTCGTAGGCAAGTTACCATGGAGACCTCTCGGTAATTATCCGACCCCAGTGCATCGCTTGGGAGGCTACGAAGACCTCTGGGTCAAGAGAGAGGATTTGAGCAGTCCGGTCTATGGAGGCAACAAAGTACGTACCGTCGAGGGCCATCTCGGCCACGCTCTGCACCTTGGACATCACAGTATTTGGGCGACGGGTGCGTTTGGGTCCAATCATGCGCTCTGCACGGCAATCCATGGGACCCGGTGTGGACTTGACGTCGGCGCAGCGCTTTTTGCGCAGCCGCCGACCCCGACAGCGCAGGCCAATTTAAGAGCCCTGCTTGCAGTCGGCACTCGAGTTCGAGCGCTGTGGTCGCCCGTGTCTTTGCCAATTCACATCGCTCAACTGGCCCTGCAACCCAAAGTCTCCGTCATGACTCCAGGGGGAGCGGTGCCTCGTGGCGCATTGGGACATCTCAGCGCAGCGTTGGAGTTGTGTAAGCAGGTGCGGGCTGGGGGCTGTCCTAATCCACAGACCATTGTTCTGCCGGTCGGATCGACCTGTACGAGTGCTGGACTGTTGTTGGGGCTGCAACTCGCTGGGCGTATGGGCTGGTGGCCTGGACCGGTTCCAAAGCTCAGATGCGTTGCTATCGGTCCCTGGCCTTTTACGTCTAAGACAGCGGTCTTGTGGCTCAGCCGACGAACTCGCAATACATTGCAACAACTCGTTGGGAGCCCTCTGGGAGTGAGCGACGCCGATCTACACCAAGGCCTCGAGGTCGAGCACGCTTTGGTGGGAAAGGGCTACGGTCATCCCACCGCTGCCGGCCAGGCTGCGACGGAGGCGTTTGAACGCAGCGCAGGTCCCGCCCTGGACCCCGTATATAGCGCCAAAGCCGCCGCTGGCCTCTTTGAGGCCTCTGGACCGACTTTGTTTTGGTCCACCAAAAGCAGCGCATCCTTGCCAGACGAGCGTGATGATGGGGCTGGGCCCTGGCTGATGCGCCGCTGGTTGGACAAAACGCCCCTATTCGCTCCAGCGTTGCCTCTGCAGCGGTCGTACCGCATGCTGATGGGCCACACCGATGATTGAAGGTGCAATGCCATGAAAAAACGACCGCTATTCGCTGGCCTGTGCGTGACGGCTTTTCTGATCTGCGGGTGTTCGCGGTCTGAACTCTCGCCGGTAACATCGACACCCTCAGCGCAGCGGCCTTCGTACCCATCAAACTCAATGGTGCAGGTCTGCGAGCAGTTGCGACCGCCTACGAGCGTTACAGCGACCGCCGATTGGCTCTCCTCGAAAGGGTGCCCTGGAGCCTCCAGTGATGGCAGCGCAGCGCTATGTTGGCACTCGACCCAACGCGACGGCACTACGCGCTTACAACTGGTCGAATGGCTGGCGCCAGGTCGACAAAAGACCTCTTGGCAAGTCTATGAGGGGCCCTCCCAATGGACTCCAAGTGCGCTCGCCCCCACCGCATTGGCCAAAGCTTGCGCCTGGCTCCGAGACAAAGACTTCAGCGCTGGCGAGGTCACAGAGCTGCCAGTAAAGATCACTCACAACCAACTGACAGTCGTTTGGGGACCACGCCATTGGAAGATGGCGCTACAAAAACCACCGACGATGGCGCCAACGGTCAAACTTGCTGGGCGCGAGGTGCTGTGTTGTCGACCCAAACCGAATCAGGCCTCTTACTTCGAGCCTCAAGGGCTCTTGGTGGTTCAACTGCACTACACATGTTCCTGGCATCGACAGCCACAATCTGTCGACGATCTCTGCGCTGACCCAAAATGGGATGGGAAGGGTTCATCACAGCAAGCACGCTCAACGTATTTTTTGCCGGTTGGCCCCAAACCTTAACATAGGGTTGGTGACGTATAGCTCGACAGTGAAAGGCTGCCTGTGTGCGTTTTTATAGTCTGCGCTGGCGATCAGTTGACGCTAGGCTTTGCCCTTGTCACCCTCGGGCCACGCGGGCAATACATAACGCTCGCAGGTCGAACACCTCTGGCAGCGGCGCGTTGGTATCGATACGACGGCCCCAGGAGCTGGTCCATGTCTACACCGAAGTCTGGTTCGAATATTGAAGAACAAGAGGCCGTCGAGGCCGTTGAAGCCACCGAGGCTACCCCAGCTGAGACTCCAGTCTCAGAGTCCGCCGAGGCAGCACCAGCTGAGCAAGCTCCAGTTCTGGAGACGCCCGCTGAGTCCGCGCCCACACCAGACTCTGCGACACCTGAGTATCAAGATCCTGTGGCCGCTCTTTTGGCGGGCGGGGACGACGACGATGATGATGACTACATGTCCGTCGACGACGATGATGAAGTTGTCGGCCCCAAAGGGCTGCCTTGGGGCGCCATGGCACTCGTTGGCTTCGCGACATTCATCATTGGTAGCGCGCTCTTCATTGGTTCAAGCGAGGAGTTGAACGCTCGCTTTCGCTGTCAGGTTCTCAATGACCGCGGCGCATGCGTGACCAAAGAAGACAAGATCTGGGCTATTGAACAACAAGCCAAAAAAGAAGAGATGGAGTTGATGACGCACCACTATGGCGCGTTCGACTTGAGCTTTTCACCAGAGTCAGACGCATCATTTACCCTGGTGCAAAAACGCTACGAAGAGGCTAGAGACGACTTCGTCAAACGGATCCGCGAAGGCGCTGAAGACAAGCGCTCTTTCAAAGAGAAAAAAGTCGGCGTGTACTCCACCGGCAAGAGCGTCGAAGGGGTGATCAAAGGGCGGATTAAGTTCAGCACCAACCCCCCTAGTGAGATCACATTCCAACCTGAGCAGGGCAAAGCATTGGTTCTACCGCTGAGCCTTGCTGACTTGCCTCTGCTCGAGCGCGAGCAGGTGGACGGCAACGGCAAACGTCTGACGGCTGAGGATGTCATCAAACTAGAAAAAGAACGCGACATCGCGCCGGCCGAAGCTCGCAAGGATTCACGCTACAAGGTCAAGACTCAGGCTTTGTCGACTTGGGTTTATGAGATTCACATCAGTGCCAAGGGCTTCAAACCCCGCAGCATCGTGTTTTTCGAGGCGCCGCTGCCACCGGATATTGATCGCAAGAAGCTTGAGACCGAGCAAAAAATTACCTTTCGCTCCTTTAGCCGTCGGCCTGATGGGAAGTTCGTGATCGAAAATGCGACCTTCGATCTGTTGCCAGAGCCACGGACGCTGTGGACTCGATACATTCAGGCGCTCAAAGAGATTCACTGCCTGCAAAAAACCAAAGAGTACAAGGCGCGTGACGAGCAAGGTCAAAAAGATGCGGAGTCCCTGTTGTGGGAGCAAAAGGCGTTCACGCAAGAACTCCTGGATATCGCCCACCAGAACGACGAAGATCCCGAGTGGCTCAAGTACAAAGAAGAGCAGTTCAAGGGTTACAAGTGCCCAGAGTTGGTCGCGCGATAGGCAGACCTAGCTAAGATTTGTCAGAACGCTAGCCTTCGGTACGCTTGCGCCTATGTGGCGGAGCTTTACCATCTCGGTTTGTTTGCTTGTCGGTGCGCTCAGTTCAAGCGCTCACGGGGCGCTATCTCTGCCAGAGCCGGTGACCCCTTCAATCATCTCTTTGTGGACGCGCTACCCAGCTGCCAAAGCGCTTGCTGAGGCTGTGACCAAAGGTCAGCATGTTCGCGCGCTCAAGCTCGCCAGAGGGCTTGTACAAAGGCCTACGACTCCTGTAGCGCTTCAAACCTACGCTCGATGGGTCCTGCTCAAAGCCGCCAAAGCTCGCGGTGATCAACAAGGTTGGCGGACGACTCTAGAGGCCTTGGCTAAAAAGGGGCCACTTCGCATGGAAGCGACCCGACAGTTGATCTCGACCGAGCTCAGACGAGGCCATATTTCGGTCGCGTTGAGGTTGATGAACACCATCGAAGCCAGCCATCCCGAATATGGCAGAATGCAGTTGAGGCGACTGAGATTCGCGATTGATATCGGAGATTTGCGGGTTGCAAAAAATGCCGTGAAGCGATTGAATCCGGCGACTTTGGCATCCAACAAGCTCGCCTGTTATTGGTTCCATCTAGGTGAATTACATCGCCTCAATGAGCGACTGACGCAAGCTCTCGACGCCTATCAAAAAGCATGGAAGCGACATCATCGTCGGTGGAGCGGTCCGGCTGCACAGCGCATGTTGAGTCTTGGGCGCTCGACCTCCAGATTGGAGCAGATCCATCAGTTGATGGCTCAGCGCCCGCGTGGCTATCGAGCCAAGCGCAAAGGTCTCCGTGCGGCATGGAAAGCACAGCTCGAAGAGGTAGCGAGTTCGGACGCCGGCTTGTGGGCGTACGCCAGAGCTAGAGTGTTGCAGTTGCGAAGGTCTACGCGAACACAAGCGTTGAGCCAGTATCGCGTTGCCCTTTCGAAGTCTTCGGATGTGAGCTTGGTCGCCCATACGAGATATCATCTGGCAGATTTACTCGGTCGACTCAACGAAGATCATCAGGCGATCGCCACTTTGGAGCCGGCACTCGACTTGGCGATGGACGTCCAGTGGCTTGCTCGAGCGCGGTATCGCCTCCATCGCTTGTACAAAGCTGTTGGCAGGTCCTTAGACGCCCAGCGACAGCTGCAGTGGATCGTCTCGTCGCCTTGTCGCTCCAACGACTTTGTCTCCGCTTTGTGGTCGTTGGCTTGGCGTCGCTTTACCATGGGAGACTATCTCAGCGCAGATCGACTCTTCGTCCGACTCGAAAGCTACGTTGCCAATTGGTCGACGTATACTCGGCAACCTTGGGCAGCTCGACTTGGGTATTGGCGAGCCCGAGTGGCGCAGTTGACTGGGCAAAGCAACCTTGCACAAGAGCGTTTTGAGCAGGTTCGTCATCGATGGCCACTGTCCTGGTATGGGTGGCTAGCTGATGATCGCTTATCTGAACACCAAGGTCCTGAACATGACGTCGCACAAAGCGCACCGAACCAGTGGCCAGCACCGATGCAGGGCGCCATATTTTATCTCAGCCAAAT
>MDTC01089440.1_pt1 | contig 13650 bp, 24 predicted proteins | sample 811181 | NCBI WGS metagenome assembly MDTC01 (sample SAMN05326644, study PRJNA326480) | marine metagenome | isolation source: seawater | place: Pacific Ocean: North | collected 2011
AAAAAGAATTTGAGAAAATGTTATATATTTCTTTTTTAATTGGTCAATTTCATCTTTGAGATTTTGTAAATTTAATTGTAATTCAACTTTCTTTTTATTTGATGTAGAGTTTAATTTCAAAAAATTGATTTCAATGTTTTGAAATGTTTCATTTATTCTTGTTTTTTTTGTATTTCTATATATTTAGGATAACGTAGAGAAAGTGACTTTGTGATTCTGAATTTATCTTCATGATCAATAACACGATTAATATAATTATGATGTGTCTTAGTAAGTGAATTTAAGCGTATTTTGATACCTTGAATATTATTATTACTCATTTTAATAATTAAAGTATTAAATATTAAAAATGAAAAATGAAAAAAAAAATATATTTGAAAAGTAATAACCGTATGTATCGAGGAAAATAATGCTGCTAACTAATAATAAAATTGATAATCTTCATCAGAAAAGTCACTATCTGATACACAGCAAATTTCCTTCATTGTTTTAGGGTCGTAAGCCCACATTAGTTTATCTTGTATTTCTTCAATCTCGTTAATTTGACCAAAATTCCAGTGAAGTGCGTCATCTGATATGACATACCCAAGTTGTTTTTTTATAGGGATCTTCCAATTAAGTTCATAAAAATCTCCTAGAATTGTGTCGTAAAAGTCCAAAAGTTTCTGGAGTTCTTTTTTATCATTTTGAACATTTGTCAAGATTTCAGTTTCTCCGACATAATTTTCATTAATGTTTGTTCCGAAAATATCCATATCCATATCTTCTTCTTCACGTGACATCCAAACTGCGTAGGATACATCAACGCGTTTGCATTTTTCGTGAAATGTAACGTTAGGTACTGTGCGTGTATAGTGATATTTTTCCCATCGGTTTGTAGAAGACCTCGGGTTGTAAGCTTTTTTAAAAGATTTTACTGGAAATTTAGGAAGTCCTAGAACACTATGATAACTTGAAAGTTCAATGTGATTATCGATAGTGAGTAATATGTTGTAATCAATAGGCGACATTTCAGCTTGCCCTAGACGATCTATCCCCCATTTGACTTTGTAATTTTTTTCGTTATATAAAAGTTCAGCAAGCACTTTTTTATAGTGAAATTTCAATTTCATTTGTTTCATTAATTCTTTGAAGTTGTATTCTCGTACTTCCTCCTCGATAGCATACTTGATGTCATTTGGGAGAATGTTCATACTTGTATTTGTATACTTTTATATATTTTTGTTCTTTAAGACATTAAAACAAATAAAATATTTAAAGAAATGAAAATTAATAAGATTAATGAAAACATCAACAGTAAACACACCAAAAGTATCTGTAACTAAGACTCAAAATATTCCTTCTGGGGAAAAGAAACCTCCTAAATCATCTCGTGCATTTGCAAGAACACTTCCTGGTATTTCTCAACCTTGTGGATATTTTGATCCTCTTGGATTTTCAAAAGATACTACTATTGGAGAAATTAAACGATTTCGTGAAGTAGAAATTACTCATGGACGTGTATCTATGCTTGCTGCAGTTGGATATCTTGTAGGAGAACTAGATTCTGTTGAAAACAACCCACTATGGGATGGTAAAATTACTGGACCAGCCCTTACTCACTTTCAACAAGTAGAAGAACTTCCTTATCCATTTTGGGAACTTCTTGTACTCTTCATTGGAATTGCAGAATGTTATCGTGTAGCATATGCCTATCGCCCTCCTGAACTTGGTGGAGACCAACTTAAATATGAATACACTCCCGGAGAACTTGGGTTTGACCCCCTAGAACTTTATCCGGTTGAAAAAAGAGCACAAAAAGTTATGAAAACTGCTGAACTAAATAATGGAAGACTTGCAATGTTCGGCATTTCTGGGATGATTGCTCAAGAAGAAGTAGATCACCAAAAAATCTTCGAACATCTTACAGGTATTTTCTAAATAATATTTTTGTATTTTTTTTCTTTTTTTTAAAAAATAAATTTCATATTTGATATTTTAATTATTAATATGCATAGTAATATTCAAAATATCAAAAAACAATTAAAGGAACTTAATGAAAAACATACGGAGTATTTTAATAATGCTATTGAATTAGAAAATTCTGCAATGATAGATGAAACTTCACTTGATACACGTTATCCTAAATATAGAGAACGACAAAAAGCAATAAACACAACTTTTGAAACTATTGAAAACTCGTTTTATAAAATAAACTCTTTTTATATTGAATATAAAAAACAAATACAACAAGTAAATTTAATCAAAGAAAATCTTTACAAATTAAAACATAAATTTCTGAATTCAAAAAATATTTTTGAAAGCTATCAAATTAACCCATCTTCTATTTTACATAAAGCTCTACATAATGTCACCAATATAAATTCTTTAAATAAAATTAACGAAAATAATTTAAATAATCAATTATTAAAAATTCAAAAATTTATTAATTTTGGTGATGTTTTTATTCATCGTGGCAATTGGTATTATATAAATGATTTTTATAAAGCCGTAAAGGCATTTTCAAGCGATTATTCTTTTTATCTTGATGATAAGTTTTCACAATATATTTATAATGTTGAGTCTAAACTTTCTATTGTAATACCATTTTTATATAAAAATAAAATTAAGTTTAAAATAAGTGTTCGTTTTAATGATATAATGATTCGTAGATTTTTTTCAAAAAATGAACATATTATACCAGTTTCATTTAAAATATGGTTAATATATGATACAAAAAATACTTATTTATCAATAGAAAACAAAAAAGGTAATGTTAATAACTTTGTTTTAACAGTATTTTCTAATTACCCTAACGAATCTTATATTAAAGGTTTACACTCTAAACCCAGATTATTATTTACTTTAGAGAAGAAATCTTTAGTAAAAGTAATACCACTTATATTGGCTTTAAGACATGAACCTTATACTGCTGCAGGTGCTGGATAATATAGATTAATGAACTGCGGACAATATATAATTAAACAAAAATGAATATAATAATGATAAATCCTTTGATAATTAAAAAACTTTTAATATGGAAATATAAATTAGTAATTGAAAAGGTTGCTATTTTAATTTTAGTAAATTCATTATAATATATTGAGTAAAATGTCTAAAAGATTGAATTATAGAACATATGAATATCAAATTCAAGAACAATGTTTTTGGAAATATGTTAAAGGCGAAAAATATTTCATAGTTTTTATAATGTTAATTGGAATCTAAAAATATAGACAAAAACAATACTATTTCAATTGTTTTATTATTATTTATAGGTTTTGTATTACTAAATATAATAAGTGCGTTTTTGGTAGCAAATCAGGAATACTTTTAAATATTTGTTATTTAAACATGCCAGTTTTGTGTAAATGTTTATTTATATTTGTAGTACTTGGTTCGATTGTTATTGGGGTATCTGTATCATGTTGGGAATTTTTATGTATATCATATATTTAAAGAATAACTTTTAACACATTTTTATGGAACATTGTTTATTATTTGGTGGGAGAGGTCATTTGGCGCAAACGAAAATAATTCCTGCATTAGAAAAAGAAAATATAGATTATACAATTATTTCTAGAAAACAAAAAAGTAATTTGAAATTTCTTTACAATAAACCAAATATTATATCTTTTATGTCTATTCCAACACAACACTTGGAATCAACATTGAAACCATATAAAAATGATTTGGATAATATTAATCCTAAATTTATAATTGAAAAGCCTCATGGAAATTCTTTTGATAATTTTGAATCTATTTGTAAATTTTTAGAAAATAATAGTTATAATTTTGTTTTTAACGATCACTATTTATTAAAAAAAAATATTATTAATATTGAAAATAAAAAAATAGATTTTAAAAAAATAAAAACAATTAAAATTGTTATTCATGAAAATCAATGTATTAATGATAGTGTTGGAATATTACTTGATATGTATCAAAGTCATGTACTGATGACATTTGTAAAGATTCTTTGTTTGATTTACCCAACATTATACGATTATGAAATTCTTGAAAGTATTTCAAAAACAAAATTTGAAATTCAAGAATCTGGAAAATATAATGGTTATCTTGGTAAACAAGATACATTTGTATCTTTAAAATTGAAATTTGAAGATATAAATTTAGAATGTGATTTATCAAAAAATGTAGATCATATTACAAACAATATTTATTTCTTTGACGATAAAAAACTATTAATAGAATATTTATCGTTAAATGACGAAACATATGGAACTATGATTAATAATTTAAAATATAATAACACAAATACTTTTTTAACTAAAAACGAAATACAATATTTATGGAAACATATGGAATATAATACAAAATCTTTTAATGATTCTTGTTTAGATCCATATTAACACAAGTACTACACCAACATCCTTTAACAACATCTGTAATTTGTAATTCAAATATACTTTTACATTTATCACACTTAAATTTATATTTATGTTTTGAATTTATGTGAATTTTTCTGGGGTTGAAATCAATTAAACATGAAACTTTTGAAGTGTCAAAATTTGCAAATGACATTTCAAATTTTCTAGGAAATTGTTGAGAAGGCATTACTTTATTAAAAATCTTTACTTTAAGCCAAAATAGTACCATATTGATTGAAAGTTTTATTTTGTATTGTTGAAGCTATATTATTTTTTGTGTTTGTGTTACATTGTGCAGAAGTTGTTCCTGGAACAATTCCACACCCAGTTCTACAATCAGGTACTCTTGGGTCATTTGCAGGTAACCCATATTGCCATTTTTCAGCTTTACATTGTAAATAATCTGCAGCATCTTCTGTTCCACAAGATTCATCATATTTGTAATTACCAAAAGCATCATTTACTAAACACCAGTCGTCCATTTTCCATTGACATGTATTACAATGATCAGCAGAAGGTCCAGTAACATTACCATGATTCATTTTTCTATTATCTAACAACGCTTTCCATGCTGAAGGACTATAATTTTGTTCATCACGTGTTCTAGAACCTTGATCACTTCTTGAACCAGGTCCAGCTCCGGGTCCAGCTCCAGTTCCAGCTCCAGTTCCAGCTCCAGTTCCAGTTCCAGTTCCAGTTCCAGTTCCAGTTCCGGCTCCAGTTCCAGCTCCAGTTCCAGCTCCAGTTCCAGTTCCAGTTCCAGTTCCAGTTCCAGTTCCAGTTCCAGTTCTGGTTCTGGTTCTGGTTCTGGTTCTGGTTCCAGCAAGGGTTTTAGATTTTTTCTTTGAACCAGGAAGAACAAAAACCACAACAATTATAATTAAAACAAGAAATCCTACCACTGAAGCTATATAACCTTTATTATCTCCTAAAAATTTCATAAGATCTCCAGAGTTTCCCTTTTTTGAATTTCCTTTCTTTTTGTTATTTTTGTTATTTTTGTTATTTTTATTTACCATTATATTAATAAATAAAATATTTAAAAATAAATAGACTTTTTAAATAAATGGAAATTTCATTAATAATTGGCCCTATGTTTAGTGGTAAATCAAGTGAACTTTTACGCTTTATGAAAAATGCAATGGCTATTGATTTGAATGTTCTGATTATTAATCATGATTTTGATACAAGAACTGGACAAAGTATTCAGACGCATGATGGAACAAAAGCTAATGCACTAAAAACATATTCATTAAAGAATATTGATATATCAAAATATGATGTAATAGGTATTGACGAAGCTCAATTCTTTAATGACCTAAAAGATTTTATTGAAAAAAATGAAAATTTATGTAAAAAATTATATATTGCTGGACTTGATGGAGATTATCAAAGGAAACCTTTTGGACAAATATTAGAAATTATTCCATATTGCCAAAATGTGAAAAAATTATATGCGATGTGCTCTATTTGTAAAAATGGAACAATAGGTAGTTTTACAAAAAGAACAATTAACAATAATTCAGTAATATGTGTAGGTGCCCAAGAAACGCACATATCAGTATGCAGAAATCATTTTTTTCAAAATTAAATTAATGACTAATGAATCCCAATTGAATCGTATATATAGTTTTTATACCAAACGAGCATATAAATCAACTCAATCAAAAGTGTTTTTATTTTTAATATCAATTGTTTATTGTGTAAGTATATATAGAAAAACACAAAATTTTATACCTTTAACATTATTTGGTTTAATATTTACAGCATTTTCATTATACCATTTGAATTGTTTACTTTATGGTGATTGTAAAAAATATACATGGATATACTCACTTTTAATCCCGTTATGTATACTTATATTTCAAAAATAATTTTTATTTAATATTATAATGGGATACTATTATAAAAGTTCATTACCTTATTATAGCTCAACGTCGTCAAGATATTCTAATGCTAAATGTTTTTATCCTAAAGTTTTTGCTTTTATGTGTGTTTTTACTATCATTTTTCTTGTTTTATACATATTAAAAATTATACCATTTTTAAATAAAAAACAAAATGAAGGTCCTAGTAGTGATTACTATGAAAATATAATTAGTGATTTAAGAAATGAAATAAATGAGTTAAACGAACAATCTTCTAGTCAAAATAACGCAAACGAAGTAACTGATTCATCACTTAATAATCGTATAGCAGAATTGGAAGAATTATTAGTAGTTGAGGAAGAAGGCTTCATTATTTGATAGGCTTCATTATTATCACTTATCAGAAGCTTATAAATTTAGATTAGATTATTTAACTCAGATTTGTAAATTAAATAATGATAGATATATGGACTTCTATTATGAGACTTATGATTATTTTGATAATTGGGAAACAAATTGTCAAAGATCAGACCCCAACCCCAGGTGTACTTCAGAGCCTTTAAGTAGTGATAGATATAGTGATATTCTGGAAGGATTATCATTTGCAGAGAAAAAATCTGCTTCAAAAGAAATAGATGATTATTTATTAACTGTAAATATAGACGATTACGATACTAATGGGTATCATATTTTACTTGATTGTGATAGAATTATTGATTTAAGTCCAGAGCTTTTTCCACGTTCATAGAAAGTGAACATTTTTAAAATAATTTTAAAAATTATATTAATGTACAATCCTGTTCCTTTATCTTACTATGGTATATCTGGACGAAGATTTTCACAAACCAAATGTTTTTGGTCTAAACTTACATCTGTGTTTTTTATATTATTGTCTATATCATTAATAATTTATTTCACAGAGACATATAAACATTATAATAAATTTAACAATTTGTTAAATCCAAAATGTGAAGAATTAAATAAAACAAAATGTCAAAGTAAAAATACATGTACTTGGAGTGACATTGATGGATTATGTTCTACAAAATCCAAATGCTTTGATTTCAATCAAACAAAATGTAAATCTAAAAATAAATGTAAATGGGATAATACTGAAGGTATATGTAATCCTAAAAATTAATACTTGTAAATATTAATGAAAAGGATGTATCATAAACGTGTAATAGAACATTACACAAACCCCCGTAACGTTGGTTCATTTTCTAAAAAAGAAACAAATATAGGAACCGGAATTGTAGGATCCCCTGCATGTGGAGATGTAATGAAATTACAAATTAAAGTTAAAGATAATGTGATTATTGATACAAAATTTAAAACTTTTGGATGTGGATCAGCAATTGCTAGTAGTAGTTATGCTACAGAACTAATCAAAGGACAAACAATTGATGATGCGTTAAAAATTAATAATAAACAAATTGCAAACCATCTTAATTTACCTCCTGTTAAATTACATTGTAGTATGTTGGCTGAAGATGCTATAAAATCAGCTATTCGTAATCTCGAATAACTATTCCAACAGGGAATCTTGGGATATTATATTCCGTCATATTTTGATATCTTACTGTTAATTGTTTTCCAATACACTGGTTTACATTTTGTAGTAACTCTTTTCTGTATTCTCGCGTGCCTTTTGGTCTTACTTTAAACTGGGTCTTATCTTTGGTTTCACATATGAAAATAACAGTTCCTACATCATTTCCAGTAGCTTCTTGTCCTCCTATGATTGTAAATTCTTCATCACAAAACGTTTTATATTTTTGAAGATCTTTAGATCTATAGTTGCTTTTATAAAGACCATTTTTATTTCTTAACATAAGTCCTTCAAATCCTTGACTGATATATTTTTCATGAACTTTACTAATTTCACTTTTAGTTATTATTTCTGTTTGGACAACATTTAATTTATTTTGTTTCAAAAATTCAAGTCGTTCTTCAAAAGTTTGTAAAGGAAAGTTTTCATCATAACAATCAAATATATGAAAGTTAAGTTTTTCGATTTTTTCAGGTTTTGTTTTTTTATGAAAAGCACCTGTTATTTCTTCAAATGGAATTTCAAATGAAAAAATTTCACCATCCAACCAAAGTCCATTTTTTAAATATTTAGAAATCGTTTTAATAATATGTGTCCAAATATATGTATCTATTTCTTTACCAGTTCGTGAAATCATTTTTATTATATCATTTTGCATTGTAATCATAAGTCTTACTCCGTCTAACTTGGGTTGTGCATAGCATGGAAAATTAATATCTTTTCCTCTTTTTGTAAAATCATGAGCCAACATAGGAAGTAAAGTTTGTTCATTTATATTTTCTTTAGTTTTAGTATATCCACTATCAATTTGTTTTTTATACAAAGATTCTGCTTCCTTTATAGCTTGTTGTAAAGCAGTTGTTTCATTTTTTTTCCCTTTATTTTTACCACAAGGTATAAGTTTTTTGGATTCCGTAATTTTATGATCAACAAATCCATGACTTCTTATTATAAAAACTTCGTTTGTTTCTTCCACAACCGAAATTTTCCATTGTTTTATTTTATATCCTGAACTTGGTTTTCCATATAATATATCAAAATCCATTGTATATACTTTTTAATTTTTTGTTCTTTAAATTAAAAATATTATATTTATATAATGACAAAAAATAACAACTCTCCTAAATCTATGATGACCATGTCTCCCGTTCAAGTAAAAGTTTTTCTTTTTTTCATGCTATTAAGTTTTAGTTATTTAATGTTTAAAATGAATAAAGTTCCTACAACTAAAAGTAAAGATTATGGTATGATTATTGGATTTTATTTAATAATGACCTTAGTTTTTGTTTATCATTTAAATTGCCTTCTTAAAGGTAATTGTAAAAAACATACATGGCTTAGTGCTCTAATGATACCAGGTTTTATGTATGGCGTTATTATCGCAGCGTTTATAATGTATATGTTAGCAAAACAAGGTCTTTTAGATAATTTATTTAAATCTATTTATACTCCATAATTTTTTTATTTATTAAGAAATTTTTTTTTATTTATTAAGAAATTTTTTTTAATAAAAGTATGAATTCAAAAGAAAATTTATTAAAATTAAGAAAAAAACAAAGAAAAAATTTAATTACTCCAAATGAACATTATAAAATTTTAGAAACAATTTATAATATTCATTTTTTTGATAAAACGCATGAACTTTTCCCATTTGTTCATAATGTCATACTTTTTTTAAAGGGAAAATTAAACATTTTATACCCTATGTCATTAGATATGATGATTTTTAAAATAATCACAAAACCAGTTCATAAAGATCACGAAAGAACACATTTATATACATTTAATCTTTTTAAAGGGTTAACATCATTACAAATTCCTTTATTAAAGGTTCTTGATATTATGACTACTATGAGTAATTATTACAATGACAAATTGTTAATAAACACTAACATTTTTGTTTCAAATATAAGTACTTTGACAATAAAAGTTCAACAAAAAAGTTTAATTATTACATAACTATTCAATATTTTGAACCATTAAATTCAGAAATTATATAACAAGTTGTTTAAATAAATTGTTTTTCCTGTATATTCATATTCCTTAACGCAAACAAATCATCGTTATGAGAATCTATCTGAAGAAATGAAAATGCTGCAAATATAAACCAAATTATCTGGTTCTAAATGTTGTTTTTTGAAATTTACTTTTTCGTTCTAGTGTCATTACAATAATATAATATATCAAATAAATTTCTGAAATCATATTTAAATAATACATCTTTGTATAAATCTTCTCGACAAGCGTTCATGTCTTTACCATCTTTATCTACAATTTTAATGTCATCAAGCTTTAGAACAATTTGTTTTGGATCAAAAATAATACATAGTTTATCAAATATTTCTTTATCTAAAACACAAAGACGCTCAATAATTTCAAACATATTTACTTTTTTAATTTCAGCATTCATGATTTTTGAATACATCTGACAAAGTTCTTGAAATGCTTGTTCTTTTTTAGTTTCATTATAAGTTTCAAACTCAATAAAAAACTTATCGTTGTGGTCTTTTGAACGAATATCAAGTTCTTGATATAATTCCTTTTCGCGTTGCGTTTCAATAATTTTGCCAGCACATTTAAATGCAAAAAGTTTAGATTGATATTCGTTATATTTTCCTAAAAGAGTTTCAAAATCATTGCTATCAGTTTTTAAAAGTTCTTGGATAATTTCAATTGTTTTGAGTTTATTCATTAAATATTTTTAGTTTTTTATTCTTTAAATTTGAAACTTATCATATAATATTTGTAAATTTTCATTGTTTGTATATGTAAACCATTTTTTCTTTTTGAAATTCCATTTACATCCTAATGATTTGGCTTCATCTTTTCTTGAAAAAGGAACATCCAAAAATATAATTGATCCATTTTCATTAGGCTCTTTTTGAATACATTCTGTTGCTAATTTATCTGCATTTTTATTACCAATTGAATGTATATCATCTTTACCTGTATGTGCCATAATATGAATAAATTTTACATTAGTGTGGTCTTTATAAAGCTCATAACATTTTTTTACAAGTGTTTTGTTTGGAATATCCACATTCCAATTTGTTTTAAACATCTTGGCTCCATACTTTGTTGCACATAATATAGCATAATTAGAATCCGAAACTATACCAATATTCATTCCAGATTCAATATCTTCCTTGATTATATCAAAGGTTTCTATAATTGCTGTCAATTCTGCAGTGTTGTTCGTTTGTTTTCCATCAATTGTTCGAGATACATTTCTTTGGTCGTTTTCTCCAAAAAATATACCAATTCCTGATTTTGCATACTTTGAACCATTTTTTGAACAAGCACCATCTGTATAAACATAATAATCAGGTTCCATTATTTTTATTTTTTTTTGTTCTTTAAATTAAAAAAAATAATAAATTTAATTTAGGTAGAAAAAGAATTATTGATGGAAACAGTATTAAACTCAAAATTAAAATGTTATAATTAAAGAATAAAAACGTTATAAATATAAAACAATAATGAAAACATTTACAGGAAATGAAATTCATACAATGAATAAAAAGTATCCATGGAACAATTCTATAAAAAATACAGCACTTATTTCACAAAGTTACGAACAATATTGTTTGTACCCAACAGGAAATTGTAATAATAGTAATGGAAGAGAATATGTATATCTAAAAGCTGATATAAAATTAACACAAGAATTAAAAGAATTTTACAATATTTTATGATATTAGTCTTTCCATTTTTTGCCACAATTGAGGCAAGTAATATATTGGGTCATGGGTTCATCGGCGCTGCGAGTTTGAAGTGAATAGAACACAGTCTTGTCGGATTTACATTTACTACAGGTGTAAAGACCTGAAGCGAGATTTTCAACATTTTCAAGATCGAGATTAGCGCGCTCCTTGGCAGCTTTTTTATCAAAGAGAGCCTGCCAACGAGCGGGGTGCATTTCGTGAGGTTCCATAAAGGGAAGATTAATGGGATTGATTTCTCCGTTGTTGATTTTTTCGTTAAGACCAGGAAATTTTCTGAGGTTGTAAATGACTTTTCTGGCTCGTGCGTTGTAGATGTTGCAGAAGTACTTGTCTTCAAAGTTTCTTTGAATTTTTACGCGTTCATAATCTACGTCGTCAAAGTCGATTTCATGTTTTTTGTTGATTTTTGAAAATGATGATTTAGGAGCATTTTTCTTTTTAGAGTTTGAGATTGACCAATTAAGAATAGCCTTTTCCATATTGGTTACTTTCTTGGGGTCGTCAATAAGTGATTCGAGAAGGTTGACAACTTTCATACGCGATGTTGTCATGTTGCTTTTTCTTATTATATAATTTTTTGTTCTTTAAGTCAAATATTTTACTTTTTTGGTACTTGATTTAGTATCTTTACAAAATTGAGTATGTTCTTTGTATCTATTAGGGTCACCACATAATATATCACCACAATGATCTGAATTGGCTTGAAATACAGAAATACTTTCTTTAACAAGACAATTTTTAGGGTTCCATCGTCCAAGCATAATTGTATTATGTTTTGTTTTAAAAAATTGTGAGAAAAATTTCAACATATCTAATATAATTAATAAGCTTTATTTTTAAGTCAATTTTGTGTATTGATGTTCCCCAAATTTATGTCGTTGTGCCATTAAAAGGCTGATAGATGTTTTTTTTTCATGAGTAAAATCGTAAAAATCAATAGCGTTTGAAAGTACCGGAACTGAGATTTCGTAATGAATGCATTGCATATAAACCCTACGTGCGTCTTTAATATTTTGTTCAATAATATTATTTAATTGTTCTCTTGAAAATTGAATCATTTCACATTGAATAATTGTTCCTTTAGACCAAGAATATTGAGCTTTTTTTGTAACAATATTTTTAATATCAAGTAAACTAAGTCCTTCCAGAATAGAATATGCATAAATTAATTTCAGAGTCTTAACAGCACTCTCAATATCTATATAAAAATTCTTTTTTTGATTAGCCTGAATGTTTTTATATTGGCTATAAAGTCTTCCATTTACACCATTGCTAATTAGTGGTAATGGGATGACATTTTCCATTGCTACCTGAGAACACCATAATCCAGTATTATTCATTGAAGCTACATCTGCAATTTCATCTAAATTATATTCATGTAATACTTTCATAGTATTTTCAATTAGAAATCCATTAACTTCTGTATAAAAGCATTCATTAATAAATTGTTTCATAATTTCTTTATCTTGATTTAGATAAGAAAACATGTCTGATATACCTTGTAGCATAGCATATTCAATTCCATTATGAACCATTTTTGTATAATGACCACTTGATGGGTCATTATTAATATGGACTACATTTCCGCAAAATGTATTTAAAAATTCTTCATGTTGTTCGAAAACCTCTTTTTGCCCACCAACCATAATACCAGGACCATTTAACGCACCATCAGAGCCACCTGACATACCAACACCAAGAAAATTGACTTCTTCTATATTACATAATTTTTCTAAAAATTTTCCAGCTTTATGATGTTCATTAGCACTATCAATAATAGTGTCATCAGGTTCTAAATGATTAACTAAGTCATCAATAACATCAAATGTTGCTTTGCCATGAGGCAGAAGTGTAATGATAGTTCGAGGCTGTTCCATTTTCGCAACCATTTTTTCAATATCTTTATGTCCAATTAAGTTTTGAGAAAAATTACTTTTTTTAATTGTATAACTCACTTTTTCATAAGAACGATTGTAAATGTGTAACTTTTGTTTTTTGGAAATATTCAACGCCAAATTAGAACCCATTGATCCGAGACCGATTAAACCGTACGACATATTCAATTTAAATTGTAATTCTTTAAATAATTTTATATAATATTCAATTTAAATTGTAATTCTTTAAATAATTTTATATAA
>MDTC01014389.1_pt1 | contig 13649 bp, 7 predicted proteins | sample 811181 | NCBI WGS metagenome assembly MDTC01 (sample SAMN05326644, study PRJNA326480) | marine metagenome | isolation source: seawater | place: Pacific Ocean: North | collected 2011
ATGAACAAGTTTGAATTAAGAAAATATATTGAAACATTAAATCTTAATAAAGATTGTTTTGATTTTAGTTGTATTGATTTAGTTAATGATTCAGTTGAAGGTCTTCTATTACCAGATACATACTTTTTTAAACATAATACAAATTTATCTTTTTTGTTAAAAGAGTCATCATCAGAACTTAATAGATATGTAGATACAATTTGGGAAGAAAAGCCATTTGATAATCCTTTACAATCAAAATATGAAGGAATCATCCTTGCTTCTATTATTGAGAAGGAGTCATCAAGCATTGAAGAAAAAAAGAAAATAGGAGGAGTATTTTTGAAAAGACTTCAAATAAAGATGAGGCTTCAAGCAGACCCAACAATAATATATGGATTATTGCCAGATTTTAATGGAGACATAACAAAACAAAATCTAAGAGATAAGAATAATTTATATAATACATATGTCATTGGCAGCCTTCCTCCTACACCTATCTCAATGCCAACAAAATCTTCCCTTGATGCTGCTATATTAAATTCACCAAATGAATATTTATTTTTTGTTGCTGATGATGACGGAAAGCATATTTTTAGCAAAACTTACAATGAACATTTAGAATATGTAAATCTTTATCAAAAAAAATGAAAATCGTAAGCTTTGAAGGTATTGAAGGGGTAGGGAAGTCTACACAGATTAACTTGTTGCATGATTATCTTTTGGAGGCTGGGAAAAGTGTGAAAAAGTTTCGTGAACCTGGGTCAACTATTCCCAGTGAGAAAATTAGAGATATCTTACTTGATGCTGATCTTTCCTTAACAAGTCAGACTGAATTGTTATTGATGTATTCAAGCAGGTCTGAATTGGTAGCAAATGAAATCCTATCAAGTGAACATGACTTTGTCTTATTGGATAGATATTTCGATGCTTCAATGGCTTATCAGGGATATGGCAGAAATTTAGATAAAGAATTTATTAATTCTCTTAAAACTTTTATTAATGCTCCTGATCCAGACTTAACAATTCTATTAGATATTGATCCTGAAAAAGGATTTCAGAGAAAATCTGGCGATTCAATGGATAGAATCGAGTCTTCAGGTTTGAAATTCTTTAATGATGTTAGAAATGGATACTTACAATTAGCAAATCAACATTCAAGAATAAAGGTAATAGATGCAGAAAAAGATCCCAAAGCGATAAGTTTGGAAGTTATCAATCTTGTGGAAAACTTATAAGATGAAAAACTTTCCATGGATTGACGAAAAGATATCATCAATTGATCTAAATAATCTCTCACATGCGCTGATAATAGAAGGTCAGGAAGGAGTTGGTAAAAATCAAATATGTCATCACTTAATTAATGAACTGCTAAGTGAAAAAAATAGCAAAAATTTGATTAAGAATAATTCACATCCAGATTTATTTTGTATTAACGATGAAACACTTATTTCCTATTTCCAAAGAGAAGATAAAAATAAGCTTAAAGCTAAAACCAAAAAAATTCCTGTGGGATTTATTAGAGAAGCTATTGATTTTATTATGCTTAAATCAGGGCTGAGTAAAAATAAAATTCTATTTATAGATAGTGCAGAAAACTTAACAATCAGTTCTCAAAATGCACTTTTAAAAACTTTAGAAGAGCCGCCCCAAAATACATACATAATTATTCAGTCAAATAGATTTAAGTGTTTAAATCAAACAATTTATAGTAGATGTCAACTAATACACTTAAATAATCTGTCACAGGAAAAACTTCATAATTGGGCTAAAGAAATCCTAAAGGACAAAAGTGATAATACAATAATACCCAACTACATGACTCCAAAAAAAGTATCACAACATATCGAAGTTGGTTCATTTGAAGAACTTAAAATTTTGAAAAGTTCTCTTAATAAATTGTTCTATCCACTTGATGCATTAAATATCGATGTAAGTAAAGGCGAGGAGATAAATAAAATTATTGATTTGAATTTAGATTTTATAGAAAAGTTAAATTACATTATTGATTTTGCTCTATCGCTTTTAAAAAATGACAAAACAAAAATTCATCCAGTTCGATTATCCGATTTTATAGAACAACTTGCAGCTTTCAGGGAAAACTTGCTTGATATTAATACCTTGAATCAAAGATATGCTCTCAATCATTTACTTCTGAAAATACCAAATTAATTTATGAAATTTTTAATTTTTACAAAATATAGATGTTCATTTTGTGATAGAGCTAAAACCTTGATAGAACAAAAAGGATATGAATATGAATCTATCAATATTGAAGAAGATAACAATATTGAACTTTTACTTAAAAAGAATAAACACGCAAGAACAATGCCACAAATTTTTATAAATGATAAGCTTATTGGCGGTTATACCGATTTAGTAAAATATTTTGAGGAATAGTTATGGCTCAGTTTAATAATTTTTTAATAACTCTTGATGGTTATTTAAGCGGATCATGGTGGTTCCCTATATTGTTAGTAGGAACTGGAATATTTTTTACAATTTATCTTGGTTTTCCACAGTTTAAGTTTTTTGGAAAGGCTTGGAATCTAGTTTCTGGAAAAAATCATAAAGAAGATGCAGAAGGTGAAACTTCTGCTTTTGAGGCATTGACAACTGCGATGTCAGGTGCTGTAGGTACTGGAAATATTGGTGGAGTTGCTCTTGCAATATGGACTGGCGGACCTGCAGCTATTTTCTGGATGTGGATAACAGCAATTTTTGGAATGACTACGAAATTTGTTGAGGTAACAATGGGCCACAAATATAGGACGAAACTAGAAGATGGCTCTATATCTGGTGGTCCTATGTACTATATTGAGCATGCATTAGATATGAAGTGGGCTGGCATACTTTTTGCATTTTTAATGATGATTACTGCCATTGGTTCGGGAAATATGCCCCAGATCAATAACATTGCACTTGTAATGAATACCGAATTCTCAGTACCTAAACTTTTTACAGGTTTATTTTTAGGTGCCTTGCTTTGGATTATTATAATTGGAGGAATTAGAAGAATAGCTTCAGTGGCAAGCAAAATTATACCAATTATGGGTCTTATATATTTTGGTGGAGCTTTGGTAGTTTTAGTAGAAAACTATCAAAACATCATTCCTTCATTCCATGCAATTTTTGCTCAAGTTTTTACAGGTTCTGCTGCCGTTGGAGGTTTTCTTGGAGCTAGCTTTGCAATGAGCTTAAAATACGGTGTTGCCAGAGGTCTTTACTCTAATGAGGCTGGTCAAGGCTCTTCACCAATTGCACATGCGTCTTCAAAAAATACTTCAATTGATCAAGGAATTGTTTCTATACTTGAACCATTTATAGACACTATTGTTGTCTGCAGTGTCACGGCTTTAGTTATTCTTTCTAGCGGTGTTTGGACTGAGAAATTTGATACCACTTTTTCTAAAACAGATATGGTTATTTTAGATGGGACATATAGCGATGAAGAAAATTTAGATGGTACTTATGTTCATCCTGATGATATGAAAGAATTAACAAATTATGTCCAATCTTTGAATTCAAGTGTTAAGGAATTTACTGGAACTATAGAAACAAGTGAAGGAAATATTGTCTCTTCAAATATTACAGTTTTGCATTCAAGATCAATAGCAGAGGATGTAATTATAAAACATATGAATGGCTTAAATCACGATGGATTTCTAAATGTAAAAGATGGAAAAATTCAAGAAGATGTTACTGTTGAGGGAAAATCGTTAGTAAGTTCTGCTGAGTTAACTGCAAAAGCTTTTTCACAAGGTACTTTTGGTCAATACGGAGGAAAATTGGTTGCTGTGGCATTACTCCTCTTCGCATTTTCTACGGCAATAACTTGGTGTTACTACGGAGACAGATCAACTGCATATATTTTTGGAGAAAAAGGAGTTTTTTGGTACAGAAATTTCTATGTAATATGTTTTATATTAGCCGCTGTTATTGATACAACAATTGTGTGGAATATTGCATATGTTGTTGTAGCACTAGTTTCCATACCAAATTTAATTGCACTTTTTGTACTTAGAAAAGAAGTTAAAAAACTTTCTGATGAGTATAGTTTGTAAAATTGATTAGATTTAATTTATTAGTTTTTATTTTACTCATTTCAAGTTGCGGAAGTGGAGGCTCTTCAGCAATTATTAATCAACCTGATTATCAACCGCCATCTTCATCTAATCAGCTTGTTGAGTGTGTAAATTATGATGGGCCATTGGATAAAGTAATTTGGCTTGACGACTTTACTGAGACAAATTATTCAAATAACTGGACATCAATAATTGGAAATGGGGCTGAATATGGCATACCCGGTTGGGGAAACAATGAAAAGCAATACTATACAAATAGCATCAATAATATATTTGTAATAAACGGCTGTCTTCGCATTACTCCTCTTAATGAATATGTGGAAGGCTTTAATTACACTTCAGGAAAACTTGAAACCAAAAATAAAGTTGATTTTACTCACCCTGGTAAGATCTCTGTTAAATTTAGATCACCTGAGGGTGTTGGTATGTGGCCTGCAATTTGGATGATGCCAACAGAATCTATATATGGTGGATGGCCAGCAAGTGGCGAGATAGATTTAGGTGAAATCAGAGGGGACAATATGCAGGAGATACTTTCAACAATTCATTATGGAAGTGATCCTTCAAACCATAAATATATGGGAGGATCTTACTATTTACCTCAAGATAATAATTTAAATGAAGTATTCCATACAGTCTCCTTGATTTGGGAAGAAGATTCACTGAAATTTTTTCTAGATGATGAAATATTAATATTTGAGGTCACAAAATCTCAAATAGGTTTTGATGAAAATTATCCATTTAATGAAGTTTTTTATTTAATTTTAAATGTTGCAGTTGGTGGAAATTTTGTTGGTAATTATATTGAAAATGATGACTTATGTAACATTAACAATCTTGCAAACTGTCCCGATAGTAAAAGACTGCTTATAGATTGGGTTTTATATGAGACTCTTTAGATATAATCTTTTTATTTCAATGAAAGTCACTTAAAATATCCATTAATGAAGTTTCGTTTATCTATTTTTTTAATTTCTTTACTCATTATCTCAAGCTGTGGTGGTGGTGGAGGAGGAGGTGGCTCCCCTGAGCCTCAAGTTCCTTCAGCATCGATTACAATGTCTATTTCTTCACCACAGATTTATATTTCTCAAGATTTAACGATTAATTGGTCTACTTCCAATGCAACTTCATGCACAGCATCAGGTGACTGGTCGGGAACAAAGGCTCTATCTGGGACAGAAACTCTATCATTTACTTCAGCTGGTCAAAAATCATTTACTCTTACTTGTCAAAATTCAGAAGGAAATGAGACTTCTAGGACTGTTACTAGTAATGTCATTGGTAATGCTCAAGGAATAGTGGTTGGTATAAATGGAATATCTTCTGCCAATGTAGTTCTTGACATTAATTCCAACTATGCAATTGATGATGGGGAACCAAGCTCAACATCTGATGGCTCGGGGATATATGAACTTCCAGATGATCCTCAAGACATGATTTCATTTGGTGGTGGCGATGATCTATCTGGAGTTTCATTTACAAATCTTTCTCTTTCTCATAAATCGTCTTCAAATGAGTCAAGAGTAATTTCATCTTTAACTTCATTAGATTATGCTAATACTGGTGATACTGATCTGAATACTCTTTTAAATCTTGATTCCTCAATCAATATTTATAGCAACAATCCAATTTCAGGCTTGAATGAAAGTTCTTCATTGAATAAATATTATGAAACTAATGCCCAAGTATTTATTTTAGTTTACTCACTTCAAGCCTATGTCAATGAGATTAATGCTTCATCTCTCGATTCGTCTAGCTTCTTTCAATCTTTTTATACCAATGTAAAAGAGAGTTATGATTCAGGGATTCAAGATATCTCTGAGCACATTGAAACATCATCTTTTATAAATAATTTTACAGAGAGTGTTTTAACAGCCAATGGATTAGATCCGACTGCGTCAAGTCTTGTTTCAATATTAGAGACAGTTATTAAAAAGATTTCTGTAAGAAATAATTCGTCTGCCACTGAAGCAATTTCCAACTTTGCAACAGGTACTTTTATCTCAGATATAGTTGCTTTAGCGAATGGTTCCATTGATTCTTCTCGTTTATCAACATATACAACGAATCTTAATTCATTAATTGCCTCTGATCAGAATGTTGATGCAGCAATACTAGATCAATCAATATTGTTAGAAGATGATTCAATATTAACTAATGAGGATAACGGTATTGAATTTCCGCCATTATCGAACGATACAATTGATGCTGGTAATGATTATTATGGCTTATCTATATCTGTTTCTGATGCACAAAATGGTCAAGTTTCTGTTAATGGTTCAAATATCATTAGCTATATACCAAACGAGAATTATTTTGGATTAGATTCTTTTACTTATTCGGTAAATGTTGATGGAACCTCTGCAACAGCTAATGTTGATGTTGAGGTAGTAAGTGTTAATGATCCTCCTAAATTTAAAGATTTCATAACAGCATCTTCAATAAATGAAAATACATTAGTTGTTCTAACAGTTGTTGTTGAGGATATAGAAAACGATCCAGTTGCATTTTCTTTATCGGGTTCTGATTCAGATAAATTATCAATCTCAACTTCTGGAGCAATTACTTTTAATTCAAATCCTGATTTTGAGTCACCCAGTGATGCAAACTCTGATAATCAATATGACATAATTGTAGAAGCATCTGACGGATCAGATGTAACATCTGAAGCACTATCAATATCTATTTTAGATGTCGAAAATGAAGGTAATCCAATTATTGAAGGTCTGGCATCTCAAGCAATTAATGAAAATGAAGATATTTTAATTTCATTTACAGTAACAGACCCACAAAACGATTCAATTTCTTACTCTTTGACTGGAATAGATAGTAACTTATTTTCACTTACTTTCGATGGTGAAAATGCTTTATTAACTTCCTCACAAAAAGATTATGAATCTCCAGAGGATTCAGACTCAAATAATAGATATATTTTTAATGTAAATTTTGCAGATGATCTAAACACAACATCTCAAGAAGTTGAAATTACTATTACTAACATTAATGATAACAGTCCTGTAATTACATCAGATTCAAATTTTAGTGCTGATGAAAACCAAGCAACAGTCGGAAGAGTTTTAACTGAAGATGCGGATTATGATGATATAAGTTTTTCTCTCAGTGGTTCCGATGCTTCAGCGCTATACATAGACTCATCAGGAAATTTATTTTTTAACTCCTTACCGAATTACGAAGAAATAAATACTTACAACTTTATTGTGACAGCTACTGATGGATTGTATTCAGCTAATCAAAATATAGTTGTTAACATAAATAACGTAAATGATGCTCCGCTTTGGAAAGCTTATACGTCCTATAAAGAAGTTGATGAGAATATCTCAAACGTAAATCCAGTTCTGAGTTTTGAGGTAAGTGATGAAGATGATGATCCTATTAGTTTTTCTCTTTCAGGAGATGATTCCAGTTTATTTGCAATTTTTGGAAGTTTTCCAGGAAATGTTGTATTTCTAGACGATAATGGACCAGATTTTGAGAACCCACAAGATTTAAATAAAGATAATACCTATAATTTTTTTGTAACAGCAACTGATGGAACAGTCTCAATTAATTCAACTGAGATTTCTGTTAAAGTAAATAATATAAATGATAATGCTCCAATTTTTGCTGATTTAGTTACAAGCGTTGAGGTTACAAATGGTCAAAGCAACGTTTTTGATATTTCTACTTCAGACGCTGATGGTGATGAAGTTACTCTTGGGAAGATAGGAACAGATGAAGCATTATTTTCGATCATAGATAATAGTCTTTCCTTTACCTCCGCTCCTGATTTTTCAAATCCTCAAGATAATGATGGTGATAATGTATACAAATTATCTATAACCGCTGAGGATGGTTCATATACAACTATAAGCGAGGAAATAAGTATTACTGTTTTAGAAGTAAATAATCCACCTGTGATTAGTGGTTTAGAATCCTCATATACCTTAAGTGAAAATACTGAAGATATAGCTTCATTTTCTGTTAGTGATCCAGAAAATAATTCTATTACAGTTGGCGTATCAGGAGATGATTCAACAAACTTTATAGTTGTTGACAATGTCTTGAAATATTCTGGTGGTCTTAACTTTGAAAATCCAACAGATTCGAATACAGACAATGTTTACGAACTAGAAGTTTTTGCTGATGACGGTTTCAATCGAGCAACACAAAATGTCCAGCTCACCATTACGAACGTTGATGAAGGACCTGAGTTTAATATCACTGAGGAAATATCAATAGAAGAAAATGTGAGATTGATTTCATCAATTCAAATCGTAGATCCAGAAAATGACTCTTTCACTTGGTCTATTACAGGTGGTGATGATTCAGCAATCGTTTCATTAGTTAATGTTTCGGGTGGAGAGGGAGATCTAAGATTCAATAGCTTTACAGGTGTTGATTACGAAGATCCTTCCGATTCAGATACTGATAATGTTTATCTCGTTCAGCTCACTGCATCTGAGGATAAAGCAAATGGATTATCGACTGTTCTCAATCTTAGAATTACAATTACTGATATTAAAGATACTTGGAGAATATCTGGTACCTTACTTTCAAATCCATATACTTTAATCGATGGAGATGTTCCAGATATAGTCAGCTATCCTCCTGTACCCAATAATGATATTAATTCTGCCCAAACAGTTCTTAACCCAACAGATGTTATTGGTAGAATTGGAGATAATATTGAAGAAGTGGTGGTGTTAGGTGAAGATGGTTTTTGTGTAGAGGATCCTGATAATCCTGGATATTGTCTAACCGAAGAAGTTTCAAATATTGATCCTGAAGATTGGTATGCATTTTCAGGAGCTCCTAATTTACTCTTAACTCTGACGGTAGAAGGTCTCATTTTTGAAGATAGTGGTAGTTTTTATTGTTGCGAAACTGACAGCATGGATATTGATCTTCTCATCTATAATGAAGATGGCACTTTAGCAGATTTTACATATACTTCTGGCTCCACATCTACTTTTAAACAAATTGTGATACCTTCATCAGGGAATTATTATGCTGTTGTAAAGTCAATTATTGGAACATCTAAATACGTTCTTACTTTAGGATCAAACATTTTCAATGTTTCAACATTAAGGAATCCTGAAAATCAGTTTGCGGAAAATAGATTTATTTCATATATTCCATTTGGTAAAGACTTTGATGCTGATACATATACTCGACCAAAATATGATCAATCATTGAATGATCTTAATGCAAAAATGATTGAATCTGCCAATATTCTGTCTGAAGGACTTAGAGTTATAGATTTTAATCTTGACAGTGAATTTAGCGCAATTTTTACAGATGATTATCTCAATAATTCTAGTAATTTTTCTCAGGTATCATACTTAAAGCATTGGAAACTTTTACAGTATTATAGGAAGCTTTATCCTAAATTAAATCTTGAGCTAGACTTTAAAGCAAAAGCAAACTTAACAAAGGATCCCGGTTGGCCTTTTCAATGGGGCTTAGCCCAAATTGGTCTGGATTCTGCGCTAACAACTATTGGTTCTGAGGTAAAAGATGTTGCCGTTGCTGTATTAGATACAGGTTCACCTGACACTTCTTCGTCTGCATGGGCACAATCTGCATTTGTTGATGGAGGCTATGATTTTGTTCCTTTCAGTAATGCTGGTGATGGAAATGGTTATGATGCTGATCCAACTGATTCAGAAGCTGCAACTGATTCGCATGGTACACATGTAGCAACAACAATATCTGCTTTAAATAATGGATTGAGTATTAATGGATTCGGAATCCAAACTGTGCCTATTAGAGTTTTAGGGAGAGATGGAACTGGCTTTAGAAGCGATATTGTTGAAGGTCTTTTATATGCAGCAGGATTACCAAATGCAAGTAACACAACATATCAAGGAAGTGTCCCGATAAAAGTTGTTAATATGAGTCTTGGAAGTACTGGAGGCTCATGTGGAAGCACATATCAGAATGTCATAAATGATGTATATGATAGGGGTATCACAATTGTTGCATCTTCTGGGAATGAAGCTCAAGAAGCACCAGGGTTTTATGGATATCCTGCATCATGTAATAACGTTATTTCTGTTGCAGCAACAGATTACTTGCGAAATAGAGCTTACTACTCAACATATAATGATCAAGTCGATATTGCTGCGCCTGGAGGCGATCTAACTGCTGATCTTAATGCAGATGGTTATGCTGATGGGATTTTAGCCTACGATACAAATGAAGATTTGAGCTTCTTACAAGGGACTTCAATGGCTTCACCACATGCTGCTGGCGCAATAGCTGTTCTCTATTCTCTTGTTCCAACGCTTCAACCATTCCAAATAGATGGTCTTCTTGCAGATGGATATTTAACTGACGATGTTGGAGATGAAGGTAAAGATAATGAGTTTGGATATGGAGCACTTAATCTTCAGAAGGCAGTAAACAGGATTATAAGCGATGAAGGCCTGGACTTTACCTATGCAACAATCGATACAGCCTCATTTAATATGGGTGTTGAAGTAAATAATTTTGACTTTAATATCACTAAAATTGGTGATGGTGAACTCTCTGTTGTATCTATTGAGTCTGATATATCTTCTGCTTTCAATATTACTTCTTCAAGCACAGATGCTGAAGGTTTTGGATCATATACAGTTTCTCTTGATCGTACTGAAATACCAGATGGTCTTTATCAATCTTCCATTACAGTTACATTTAGTAATGAAAATTCTGTGGTTATTACAATTTCCTTCCAAGTTGGAGCAGATAGAGAGAGAATTTCCATACCAACTGTATATCTTCAACTAATGAATGATTTGGATGAGAGAATAGTGGGAGGTACGCTGCCAATGGATGATGGTGGTGTTGGATTTTACATAGATGGTATTGCTCCTGGAAATTATTATTGGGAGTTCAGTACAGTCATTGATAGTTTTATTTTAGATCCTGCTGAATTTTTCAACTACTATCCAGATATAAGTAACTCTAATGAATACTTTGTACTGGGGGAAAATGATATTGAAAATACTTCTGTTACTTTGAGAGTTAACAAAACAACTGGAGGACTTTCAACTAATAATTTCGTTCCAGTAATTAAAAATTCTATCAAAGTTGAAGACTTTAGATCTAATCTGCTAAAGAAAAGAAATTAATCATTTAGGATATTTAAAATAAAAGAGTAATCTAGAGCTGTCTCATTTAAAGATTCTAGTCTTCCGCTTTTTCCTCCATGACCACCAACAAGATTAATATTAAGAAAAATTGGATTGCCAGATATAGAAAATTCTCTTAATTTAGGAACATACTTTGCAGGCTCAAAATATTGAACCTGAGAATCAAATAAACTTGTTGTTACTAAAACAGCTGGATAATTTAGCTCTTCAATGTTGTCGTAGGGTGAATATGTTTTCATATAAAAATATTCATCTTTATTTGCTGGATTTCCCCATTCATCATATTCAAAAGTAGTCAATGGAATTGATTCATCAGACATAGTTGTCAAAACATCTACAAAAGGAACTGCACTTACTACTCCTTTAAATAGCTCAGGTTCATAGTTTATGACTGCACCCATTAACAAACCTCCAGCACTTCCACCCATGGCAAAAAGTTTATCCTTATGACCAATATTATTTTCAACAAGATATTTAGTTGAATCGATAAAATCAAAGAAAGTATTATTTTTTTTCAGCATTCTACCATCTTCATACCAATATCTACCCATGTCAGCTCCCCCTCTTATCTGCGAGATAGCAAATATAAATCCTCTATCAAGAAGAGGAATTATTGAAGATCTGAAGTTTGAATCCATATTTATTCCATATGAACCATATCCATAAACAAGCATTGGAGAATTTTGAAGGTCCAACCCTTTTTTATAAACTATTGAAACTGGAACCTCAGTTTTGTCTCTTGCAGATGTCTTAATTCTTTTTACATCATAATTGCTATCAAAAAAATTCTTAATTTGCTTCTTCCAAATAACATCATTTTTAGATTCAAATAAGTCATATTTATATATCTGTGGTGAGGTTTTCAAAGATGAGTATGAGTATCTAAAAAAGCGTTCGTTGAAATTATTGTTATAAGCCAAACTTACATCATATACTTCATCAGTCATTTTAATTTGGTTCATTTTTTTAGATTTAATATTTAGTATTTCAATCAAAGGTATGCCATCAAACCTAGACTGAATTACTATATGCTCATTAAAAGTAAGCATATCTTCAATGTAGTGACTCTCTCTCTCATCAAGAACAACTTCCCATTTGCTTATGTCACCAAAATCTGAACCTTTAAACTGCATAATCTTAAAATTTTTTGCGTCGTTATGATTGGATAGGGCATAAAAATAGTCTCCACCATCTTCAACTGAATAAAGATGATTTTCAGATCTTTTCAATACTAATTCGATTGGTTTTAATGGATCAGATTTATCCATTAACCAAACTTCACTAGCATTAGTCTTTTCAATGTATATATAGATATATTTTTTTGTTCTCGATTCAGATAGCCAAATATTGAATTCACTATCACCTTCTTTGTAAATCAATTTATCCTCAGATTGATCAGTCCCTAACTTATGAAGATAGATTTGGTTTTGTATTAATGTTTCTTCATCTTTTTTCGCATAAATTACATATTGAGAATCGTTTGACCAAATAGCACTAGGTGATACTTTAACTATTTCATCTGAAAGTAACGTATTATTTTTTAAGTCCTTAATGTGTAAAGTATATTCTCGCCTTCCATTTAAATCCTCACCATATAGAAGGAGATCTTCACTTGGTGAAATATTTAAACCTGCTACGTTATAAAATTCATGCCCTTCAGCTTCCTTGTTGGCATCAAATATAATTTCTTCCGTTGAATCATTTCTATAATATGTAGAATACTGTTGATCAGCTTTGATTCTGCTGTAGTAGTAAAAATTACCATCCTTAACTCTGAGAGTTTCTTCCTCAGCAGGGATCATACTTTTAAGTTCTGTGAATATTTCGCTCTGATAATCAACTTTTGACTCACGCCAATTCTTGAAATACTCATTCTCAGATTCAAGATAAGATATTAGTTCAGGATCAGATCTTGAATCATCTCGCATCCAATAATAATTATCAATTCTTACATCCTCATGTGCTTCAAGCTCATATGGAATCTTTTTTGGATTTGGTGGATTATTAGAACTCATTTGATTACACCCATTTAAAATTAAAATTGATAGAACAAGACTTAAATATTTATTCATAATTATAAATTACAGGCAATATTATCATGCATAACAATATGATGATTATTTATATTTGATGAAATCATATAAATAATTTTTTTTTCTTATTTTTAAAAAAGAAGTTAAAATCCATACAAAGAAGTTTTAAAAATGAAAAATAATATAGAAATCACTAATTCCGCAGAAATTTACTTGAAAAAACTTATTGATGGTAAAGATGAGGACAACCTTGGTATCAGAATCTTCATAGATAGACCAGGGACACCAAAAGCTGAAACATGCCTAGCTTTTTGTAATACTGATGAAGTTTCAAAAGATGATGAGGTAATGCATCTTGAATTAATAGATGTTTATATCGATTCAAAAAGTGTAGATTTTCTTAAAGATGCAAT
>MDTC01090563.1_pt1 | contig 13648 bp, 23 predicted proteins | sample 811181 | NCBI WGS metagenome assembly MDTC01 (sample SAMN05326644, study PRJNA326480) | marine metagenome | isolation source: seawater | place: Pacific Ocean: North | collected 2011
CCATCCCAATCAGTAATTTGGTGTAAATTAATTTGTCTATTTGCTGCAGAATGTCCAAGTCTTATTCTTAAGTTTCTTTCACCTGTCCAGGAAGGCAAAACGAATCTCCAGTAAGTAGGCCATCTATACATTTGATTTGTATTAGTACCACCTAAGCCCCAGTTTTTCCTGTACTTTTGATTAATTTCTGACCAAGTTCCTGAAACATAGTGTTCTAGAAATGCTGATGTAAAAGTTACTCCTTGCTTTTCGCTATAAAAGCTTATTTCATAGATAACTTTTGATGCATTTTCAGAAGGCTTATAACTTATTTCTGAACCTAATAAAGTAACAAATGTGCCAGAAGAACTTGATGTTGTTTGAACACTTGAATGATTAGTTACTAAATATTTACTATTTTTTAATATATTGTTTAATCTATATGACATCTTAAATCTCTATAATTTCTAATACTGGTTCATAAAATATGGCGCTGTTTCCCTCTCCAAAAAGCAAAGTTGTATGCAAAGTATTATTCCAAGTTGAACTATATGATCTGGTTACAAGCCTTAAATGTTTATATTGAGAATCTAAGTTTTCAACTATAAACATGACATTACAAACTTTATAAAGATAATCAATGCCTTGTATAGTGTCTCCTGAAAAATTAACAATACAATTTGGAATGTCTTCTATGTTTGAAGAAAAATTATCGTTGCTTTTTTGTAACTTTATGTGCAAGAAAGGCTTAGTATAAGATCCGTTATATTTTGTTTCTGAATAAAAAGAAAATTTATATAAAAATGTTGAAGTGTTTCTTGAAAAAACTAAGGCACCTTTTGAACCAGTAATTTCAGCGTAAGTAGTAGAAGCTGTTTGAGTTGAAGGACTATTTGTTTTTTGAAGTAAGTTAAATTGATCTATATTATATGTCATGATTATCTGTCCTAATTAAGAGAATAAATTGTAACGTGAGGACATGAACCTACACCTTCTGTCGATGAGCTAACATTCCATGACTTTCCAATAGTAAATTCTGAAAATGAATATCCTGCCCTTCCTGCTAACCTTAATTTTCTTTCACCCGACCATGTATCTAGTACAAATTTCCAGTGAAACTGTAGCCATACGTAATCAGAAGTGTTAGAATAAATTCCTTCAAATATTCTTGTTGAATCAATTGTTGTCCAAGTACTGCCACCATCGTCAGAGTATTGAAGCCTCGTAGTTATATATGATGATGCACTGTCTGGGTTCCAAGAAGTCTGTAAACTGCATTCATATATAACTTTACTAATACCACTTTGCGGAGTATAAGTTACTTCTGTTCCGGGATAATACTCTAACGAAGTACTTATTGCCTCTTTTGCAAAAGAAGTATCAACATTATGCACAAAATTTGAATATGTATCTTTTATTATATAACTCATATCAACTCTAAATAACTTACATAGTAAGTATTCTTTAGCTAGACTTTTTTAAATAAATAAGATGTCTTGTACCGTGATAATTTTTGTTTTCAATATTGTCAATAGTCCAATAGTGATTGCTCTGTTTTATTTGTGTATAAAACTCGTGCATTAATAAAACGTCGATATTAACACCTTCTTGTTTTAATATGTCAGCTGCTAAAAGATTCGAGTTAAACTTTCTATCACGACGTATTGCTTTTAACTCAACGTATCTATCTTCGTCTGGATGATAAAAGTCAGGAGTATATTGTTTATCTCTACCATCATACTGAACTGTAAATGTTTTATGTTCGTATATATAAGATTTATTAGTTGCTTCGCACCATCTTGCATAGTCTGCTTCTAAAGATGACTTAAAGAAATAGTTATTAGGTAAATCATATCTAAATCCTAACCTTCCATTTGAAGGAATTTCATGAAGACCACTACTTTGTGCTTTATTTTGACAATCTTTGCTGCAATACTTAGTTTCTCTTCCTTTAGGTCTTTGATAATCAGTTCCACAATATTCACATTTAAGATTAACTCTTTCAAGTTTATTCTTTTTTAAATAGCAAGCTCTAGAACAAAAAGTTTTACCTCTTTTAGACTTAAATTCAGTTCCACAAACTTCACATTTTTTAATTTCATATTTAGTATTTGCTTTATTTTTGCATTCTTTTGAGCAATACTTAGAAGTTTTAGCTCTTGATAAAGGCTTTTTGTATTCTGTTTTACAGTATTCACAAACTAATGTAACTTGATTTGATTTTCTAGGCATATTTACTCCTTTAAGAATAAATATACTTTAAGGTTATAACCCTGAATTATTTTGGGAAAAATTCTTTTAAGTCAATATTATTATTTTTTGCTTGATCTAGATATTTTAAAGGATTATAATCGTCATGTGATTCTTGAATTGATTGCCATGATTGTCTAATACCTTGCTTAAGGGTTCGAGCATATGAAAACTTCATAAAGTCAATAAACTTTTCATTTGAAAGTCTATGATTTCCTAAGTAATCAGTTTCTGGATGCCATTTAATAGTACTTTCTAGACTTACTTTTGCTATTTCCTCAATCATATTAACTATTTCTAAAGTATTATAAGGATTGGCTGCTGTAATGTTAAAATCTTCATTTCTAACGTTTGAATTAATTAAACGCATAACGTTATGACAAAAGTCTTCAACATGCATATAATCTTTAATTTTTTCAGGATTTAGAAACATATCAATATTTTCAATTCCATTCTTAATACCAAATAAGGACTTAGCAATTAATGAATTCATGTCACCTTCACCTCCATAAGCAAACAAAGGACGTGTTACTAACCATTCTTTAGCATTGTTTCTAACAATCATTTCTCCAGCATATTTTTGAATAGCATAGTTTGTTCTTGGAAATATATCACTGTTTTCTAAAATATCGATTTCTTGATATTTGTATGTATCATAAATAACAGTTGTTCCAGTATATACAATTAGAATACCACAATTATTTGCAGCTTCAACAATGTTTTGAGTCCCAAGAATATTTGTGCTAATTGAATGGTGTGGATTTAATGCTACAACATCTGTTCCTACTACAGCAGCATTATGTACAATACAGTCTAATTTTTCTATTTCAAATAGCTTTGTCCAGCTTTCAACGTTATTGTTATATACACAAACTTCACCTGAGTTTGTATAGTTCATTGTTCTTTTAGCAAAGCCTGAAGAATCAAGAGAGACAAATTTATGCCTTTGTTTCTTTATTTCTTTTGCTAGATTAGTTGCAATAAACCCTTTTTCGCCTGTAATTCCTATTCTCATTTATTTTCCTCTTGTTGCTTTTAATACTTTAATAGCTTGTGTTTTAATTTTTATTATTTTGTTTCTTTCTAAAGATAAGACTTCATATTCAAAAAACTTTCGTAAACCAAATCTTGTTTCTTTTTCAAAGAGATATTTTCTATCTAAAACTAGACAATTCATGTTATAATTTAAAAAACCTATTTTATGATTTAAATAAACTAGATCACCTTTTAAGAGACCTTCTTTATATATGTCTTTTTTTTTATTCACAACAACTTACCTTTTTTAAATAATATAAAATTTTTTTTAAATTTACATTTTAAATCATTTCAATAAAAACATCAATATCATTTGAGTTAACTATAACACTTTTTAAAATATTATCGCTTGATAAAAAACTTACATGAAATTCTTTTTTATTATATTTGCTTAAACCTGGATATTTTTTTTTGACTTTTTCAAAGCTTGTTATTATACAATTTTCATAAAAAGATTCAAAATAAAAAATTTTATAATGTATTTTAATATTTACAAGCTTACTAATATATTTTGAATTTTTAACTTCAAAATTTTTAAAATTATTTTCTCTTGCTTTAAACACTTCCATATTTTCTATATTACCCATTTTTTTAAAAATAAGTATTTAGTTTATTATTTTATATTCTAATATATTAAAAGGGACAATGTCTTCTTGATTATTACTGTCAATAAGATATAGCATATAAGAAAAATTAAGATCTTTTACTATTTTATAAACTAAACCTATTTTAGACTCTTCGTTTGAATAAGAATAATTGTATTCAATTATATTTCCAATATTAATATCTAATTTTGAATTAATCATTTTTAGTTACTTTTCTATACGTTATCATATCTTCATTAATTTTTTTAATTTCTTTATTTGATAAAATCAAATATTCATTTCTGCCAATCCAAAAATTACTAAATACATCAATGACTAGTCCTATGTTTTCTTTCATCATATGTAATCCATATAAATGTTGATATATTATTACATCATTTTTTTTGATTTTACTAGTATCAATTTCCAACTATTTGTCTTTCTTTAACCCAATGTGTTGTTCGCTTGTCCGGAGTAGTTTCTTTTATAACATTATGACCGTTATAATCTTTTCTTTTACCATACACGACAAATCCTTGAACAGCATTTCCTTCTTGTCCATCAAAAGTATAATAGCTTTTTATAGTTGCACCTTGTTCGTTATATGATTTATTTATAACAAACAAAATAGCTTTATTAAGAGTTATCAGATTTTCATCTGACAAATCTTTTACTAGGACATGTGGATTAATACGAGAATACCATAAAGACTCAGCCTTGATATAATTTCCAACTCCAGAAATTACCTTTTGGTTCATTAAGACTTCACAAATATTTTTATGATTATATTTTCTTAAGCGAGAAATAAAATCATTAGGTGGATTAGAAAGCATATCGGGACCAATAGACTTAAGTTTCCTTTCCAAGTCTGAAGATGTTTTAAGCTGAAATGTGCCAAAGTTTCTAATATCATTAAAGTAAAGTTTATCACCATCATTAAAATAAATTCCTATTCTGCTATAATCTGTTTTTCTTCTACTCCACGATCCTGTCATTCCTAAAGTATTAAATACAATTATATCTTCAAATTCAAACCAAATAAATTTTCCTTTACAATTAACCCCTTTAAAAATTTTATTATTTATTGAAGAAATATTTTCTATTGGTTTTCTAATATATCTTCCGCTAAGTACTTCAATTTTAAGAACTTTTTTATTTAAAAATTCTCTAGTAAGTTTATCGGTAAAAAGTTTAACTTCTGGGCCTTCTGGCATTTTCTATTCCTTACTGGAAAAAGGTCTATTAATTTCTGGGACATCATGTTCTGTATTTGCTGTTCCTTTTTCTTCAGTACCACGTTTAGGCAAAGTTTTGTCGTGAACAATATCAGCCAAATCTCTTTTTCCTATCCAAATTAAAACCTGCATTAAAGGGTGTGCAACAATATTGTGAAAAGCATAATTTTTTACATATTTTTCATATTTTAAATTCATAATTTTTAATAAACCTTTGTTATAAGTGAATCAATAAAATATATTTTATTTCCTTCTTCGTCTAAACCTTGATAAACGCCTGTTGGGAATTTTCTTGTTTTAAAAAAAAGAGGAACAACATTTATTAATTCTTCTTTTTCAACATCCCAAACTTCTAGAAGATATGATTTAGTGAAAATAAATCTTCTTTCTATACACTTATTTATCAAGTCTGAGTATTTAGCAGTTTTATAATGCTTTGTATCTTTAAAAGACCAAAATTTTCCTGTTTCTTTATTCAATTTCGTCTGAATAAGGTTCGATAGGTAATTCTTTTGTTTCAATTGTTCTATCAAGATAATTCTCCAATTCTTCAAATGAAGTGCAAACCTTAATGCCACTTCTTGCTAACATCAAGTTAAACTTAGCACCTTCTGGTAAACCTGCACAAAAATAAACAATAGGACGTTTATGTGCATAAGCATATCCTGCTTCCCAAATAGTTCCTATATCTTTATCACGAGTATTGACTAATAAAAAATCTGCTGTTTCAATATGATGTAAATTACCACTAAATGTTTCGTCTTGAACACTTCTTGGAGCACCTGGAGGGCAAACAAAAATTCTTCGTGGTGAAGCTAATTCAAAATGATCTGCACGATCATCAAAAATCTTTTCTAGTTGAGTAAGTTCTGCATCTTGTGTAGGATTAAACCAACCGCTAGCTAAATAAATCTTTTTCATTAAAATGTTCCTTTTTAAAAAGTTTTTCTAAGTTTGTAATTGTTTTTCAATAAAATTATCTGTATATAACTGTTTTATACTAAAATTCTTCGTCTAAAGTTTGACGAATTGCATTTACTGATGCAACATCATTATTCCACATTTTTGTAAAGATCTTTTCTTCGCCTGATTTATTACCATTTAATTCTTCACGTCGACATGGATAAATTGAATCTTTTTCATTAAATTCAAACAAATCATTCTTTGGCTCTGGATGATAAAGATTAGTACCACGTGAAGTATAACTGCCATCAGGTAATTGAACGCGGAAAGTGCGAACATAATGCATATCAGGCTTATTAAAGTTTAAACAGGTTGAAACTTCAGGAATAGCTTCGCAAACAATTTTTGCAATACGTGTTGCAATAATATTATCAACTTCAGGTTGAATTTGTACATCTTGACGTTGACGAATAAATCCAATAAGATCTTTTAAATTAAATCGTGCTACATAAAAAGTCTCTAGTGCTTTAGGAAGAATTACACGAGCATCCATAAGAGAAATAACTCGTGAATCGACCATATCAGAGTAAAGTTGTTTTGCTGCTGCAGAGACTTCAATAAATCGGTGATGAAAGTCTGAGTTTTCAACAGATTCTGGAACAAGAATGTTGTCATTTCTAAGATCTCTATCACCAGTACATTGTGCTGCAAATGATCCTGCACGATGTCTGATAAGATGTGTTACTGTTTGCGTATCAATACCACTTATCTTAAACGTGAAGCCTAAACATTCCATAGGTGTTGGAAGTGCTCTAAAATTAAGAACATCTTGCAAATTAATTGAAGCTTCTTCAGGCGTTGCATTTTCAAATGCAGTTTCAGAAGGGCTATCAGCCCAAGTTGCTTTTGTCATATGCCATGCAATTTTTTGTGCTTGTTCTCTTGTAGGACCATCAATTAATTCAATATTTAACGATTCAAGATTATTAATGTAATTAGTTACAGGAATTTGATTAAATTTAAGTTCCATAGGAAGTTGTACTTGTTCTAAATTATTATTAATTGGCAAATTAATTCTCCTTGTTATTTACCATTTATTATAAGTTAAATTTTTATTATTTACACATTAATATCATTTTTAACAAAATCTATTATCTCCATTAAAAAAGATTTATTGTTATAATAGATTTTACCTTTTGAAATTAATAAGTTAAGTGACTCTTTTAAAGTTTTATTGTAAAGTTTGCTATAAGCTCTTATTGTTTCAAACTCAGCATCAATTTCAGCAACAATAGAATCATGATTATTTATATCTAGTAAAAATATATTTCTATTAATAGAAAATTGAATTTCTTTGACTAAATGAATTATTAAATAATTTTTAAAATCTTGAATATTATATATGTTTAAATTTGTTGTTGCAGAAAATTCTACAATTCCTTCATCATTACTTTTATTTTTTTGAAAATATAAGCAACATTTTTCTACATCTATATAAAAAATATCTTTTTTTCTATTTCCCGAATTTATGTAAAGTTCTATTTCAATTGAAAAATCATCGCAAAGACTTATAGAATGATTTAAATTTAGGTCATATTTTTTTTCAAATATATTAACAAAATTACTGGTAACTGTAACGTAACAGATACCAGGATCTACTACAATTGTCATATTACCATTGTTTATCATACCTAATACAAAAACTAAGTCATGTTCAATTAAATCCCAAATGTTTTTTAAATACTCATAAGATCTAAAGTTGCTATTTGTATAAGCACTTAGATCTTGATGTAAAAACATTTTAATACCCCTTTTCTATCCTCCTTCTAATTATGATGTCTTTACTATTAAAAGCATGATAAAATTCTTCAACATCAACGCCTATTAGAATCATTAAGGAAAAAAAATAATTAAATGCGTCAACTATTTCTTCTAGAAACTCTTCTCTATCAAAAGAAGTAATTTCTGTTTCTCGATGTGATTTCCAATTTTTAAGATGCTGAAGTGCTTCAAACATTTCTTCTACACCTTTAAGCGCAGTTTCTCTTAATATACTCTGACTTGATTTTTCTGTAATATTAACAGGCCAATTATTCGGGTAAGTATCAGGAAATTTTTCTTTAATAAGAAGCATAAAATCTTCTCTTTTCTTAAAGATATTTTCTAGTTTATCATCCATTTAGTTTACTCTTCTTCAGGGTCTGGACTACTTTGTGGAATATTTTGCATCATTTTTTCTATAGAATCAGAAAAAACTTTTTCGTATTCTTCATCAATGCTTAAAATATTTTCTTCATTTGCATTAAATCTAACCATTCTAAGATGGTCTACAATGTCAGTTCCAGTTAAAATAGCCATTTGAATGATTTTAGCAATATGTGCGATTGAATTATCGTTTAGTTTCATGTTTTTCCTTTATATAATAAGTGGATTTTTTTGTAATTTTTGATTAATTAAATCAGAGTCATGTTCTATTATTTTAACAATTTTAATACCTTCAACAATTTTTAAAGATTTTACGACTGCTAAAAAAACATCTTTTTTATTTTTAACAAAACTAGGAATGTAAGAGACATTTAGCTCTATTATTCTTTGATTATCTGAAACAATTTCAGAAATAGGTCGTGTTTGTCTGACAGTTACAATTCCTTCTAATGCTCTCATATCTGTCATTATATCAAGAACTGTCGGGTCTTCTCTATCTTCTATTTTTATTCTACATCTAACCAACATATTTACTAAATCGCTGTGTCTTTCAAGTAATAAATTTTTATTTTTCATATTTATCTCTTTCTTTTATTAGTAAATATACTTTTTTAAATCATTTGCTTAGATTAATATAGCTGTTAACAGAAATAGGCCAAATTTCTTGAATAATATCTCTCATCTTAAATGCAAGCTGCTGTATTTCCCATTGTGCACCGTCATGTGTTCGCAAGTCTATAAACTTAAGAATATTGTTTAAGTTTGCAGTTGCATAATATTCAGTATAAAGATTTTGTGGTAAAACTCCTCTTGCTTGTTCTCTGCAAACTCCTGCTGCTAATAAGTCATCAAAAAGCTTAAGAGAAATCCTATGATGATCAGAAATAGCATCAGAAGCTGTTCTTGTAAGAATTTGTGTGCTATAATTAGTTTTATATGTAATTAAAGGATTGATTGTATCAGCTATGTTAGAAGATTGTCTATTACTTTTATGTTGTGTTCTAAATTCGACAGGTTCATAAAATTCTATATCTGAGTCTGTATATCTTCTTGATATTTCATTATATGACCATGTCCTATGTCTATGATGCTGAGACCTTACAAATAAAGGTACTTTAATTCTGAATGTTGCAATATTATGTTCAAGTGTTGAAGTATGTTTATGCTTAATTAAATAATTAATTAACTTTTCATCTTTATTGTCAAGTTTATCTTTTTGAACGCCAAAAGATACTCTAGCAGAATTAACAACAGTTATATCTTCACCCATATGTTGAACTAATTCAATTTTACCAATATTATCGTCATATAAATAATTGTTATTCATTTTATTCCTTGTTAATTTATATAGTAATAATATAAAACAATAAATAAATTTACATTTATATTAAAACAATAATTAAATTAAATTATATTCTTCGTCTAATCCATAATACAGTTTTTCTGCCCAAGGAATAACATCCCATTTTTTAGCTGAAATGTTGTGATGTCCTACAATACTATATTGTGTTGCTTCTTTAACTGGCATTACTTCTAAAGTTTCACATACAGGCTTTTCAGCAAGATCAGTTGCTTCTCTTAAAGACTGCAAAAATTGTCTACAAAGATCAGCAAATTCATCACCAATCATTACAAGTTTTCGACCTTTAACTCTATTATCAGGTATTTTACAAACTTGCAATTCAGCGTCAGGATACCATCTCTTAGTTTTTTCCCAGTATTTATCCTCAGGATGCATGCAGATATCAATACCGATTGAATATTTATTAAATTTACCTGCGTGATATGCTGCAAGTCCTGTATCTAGACATTGTAATATTTCATATTCTTCTGTTTTATGATTTTTTCCAATTAAAAAGTGTGAAGATACATGACGTCCTCTTGCCATATTAAATACATTATAACAATGTCTACTATTAAGCCCACCCCAGTGAACACAAATAGTTGAAGGATCTGATTTTCTTTTATACCAGTTTTTTGTTCCATCATCAAGCTCATATAAAGGAGCAGACCAATCAATCTCTAAAGGTGAATCGATTGGTACAACTTTTCCCATGTGAATTATTATTGGCATACCGTAATAGTTTCTTACAGCACAATGTGTATTTGGTCCATATACACCATCAGCTTTGACGCCAACTTCTTGTTGAAGTGATATTACGTAATCTTTATTTTGATTTAAAGTACTAAATTGTTCCATTATCCATCCTTTTGAATTTGTAATTGATTTTCTTCATCTAAGTAATTATTGAGAAACTTTTTAAAGTCGTCTGATTCGTTTTTAGAGTACCTGAAATAAGAATCGTTAACAAATTTTCCGTCTTCTATATTATTAAAAGCAATAGCGGCTTTAGATAATCTTCCTTTAAGTTTATGTAAGGTCATAAGTTCGTTTGTAAGAGAATTATACTCATCGCTATAAGGTTCTAAATTTTTTCGTTGATCTTCTATATTTTTGTATTCTTTTTGAATCTCGCTACTAATACCATCAATATCTTGAAGTGCAAGATCTTTTGACGAATCATCAATTAACGATAGAGCATCGAGACTATCGTTAGCTATAATTTCACTAGCAAGATTTTTATGCTGTGTGCTTAAAGCTTTTTCTTGAAGTTCTAATTGTTTAGCTTCTTCACACAAACTGAAAAATTCTTCGTAAGAAAGTATTGATTCTCCTTTTTTTCTTTTTTCATTCATTACATCAATATACGAAGTTATAATTTCATTTGCTGATTTTTTATCTAGTAAGTGATCATATTCAATAAAAACTTTTGGATTAAAATAAGGATACTCAGCTGAGTCAAGTTTATCATTTAAATTTCGCCATAATTCAAATTGTTCTCTACTCATTTCTATTCCGTCTAAATCAACTCTACTAAAGTCGATTGCATTTCGCAAAGAATATTTATTTTTAGAAAAATCTTTATCGTTTAAATCTTGTTTTGTTTTTGTATTATTGTTATTATTAGATGAACTTGAAAGTACTTGCTCAACAACTGTAGGATCATTTACAATTTTTCTTATTACTTCTTCTCCACCCTTAGTTCCAGACAAACCTTGTACCGACATAATTGCTGCTATTATCATTGTTATCGCTATATCAAAATTCATTGCTTTATCTAATTCTTTTTCTTTTAAAGCTTGATATAACGCTTTTTTGTTTTTATCTGAAGTTGCATTTTTAGCCTTTTCAGCAGACTTATATTTTTCTTTATCAAATCTAAGTTTTTTATAATAAGACTTTAAGAAGTCTAATACGCCTTCTTGCAAAAAATATTCTTCTTGCTCTGGTTGATTTTGAATGAAGTCTCTTATATAGTTTTCTAATAATATTTCTGACATTTTTTGACTTTTCTAAGCTTTTTTATAATAAATATTAAAATTAAATTTTTTTTATAATTTTAATTTAAGTCAAAGTTGACTGTAACTGTGCCTTTAAGGCTAGGAATTCTTAGTTGCTGTACTATATTGTGTTCTTTTGCTTCTTCTGCTTCTAAAAACCAATCAGCATGACCTTTATCATGAATTAAATTTAAAAAATAATCATCAGGTTTACCACAATTTCTTGCCATCATTGTATAAAGCTTTTTATTTAATCTATCAGACTCTCTAGCATCTGCTTTTAATTCCTCAACCTTTCCAAACGCCATTGTAGAAACATCATGAATCATAAGAACAGCATCTTTATCCATAAATCTTAAACCTTCTTCTCCAAATGAAGCAAATAAAGCACCACATGACATTGCTTTACCTTTTACTATTGTGGCAACAGGTAACTTAGAAGACTTAATAGTTCCTATCATTGACAATAAAGAATACGCTTCACCTCCATAGGAGTCTATAACTACGGGAACAACTTTTTGACCTGTATTTTGAGCAGCACTTACTAAAACAGAAAATTCATTTGCAGATTCTTCGTCAAACTTATTAACTGTAATGACTACTGGATCTTGTTTTAACTCAATTTCTTTAATTAATGGAGAAATATCTGTAATAAAATTAATCATTTAATATTCTTTCTATAAACTTCTTAGCTGGTCAATTGTTGTTGTGCCGATAATTCTTGATACTTCGACTCCATTTTCTAATATTACAAAAGTAGGTATGTTCATAATTTGATGACTTGTTGGTAAGTCAGTGTCTTCCTCAACATCAATTATTTTTAAATTAATTTCATTTCGAATACTTTCACTAAACATTGCCTTCATTTGATTGCAAGGGCCACACCATGGTGCGCTAAAAAATAATATTTCTTTACTCATAAATTTTTCCTTTTTTAACTTACTAATTCTTTTAACTTACTAATTCCCAGCCCCAACTATCTCCGCTCATACCGTCAGCGTTATAGTCTGTCACTGTTCCTTCGAAGAAGTTTTTAAAACTATCTCCATTGATAATCCAGTCTAACCAATCTAGTGGATTTGTTTTTACTTTAAAATTAGGTTTTAAACCAAGCTGAATTAAACGTCGATCAGCTAAATATCTAATATACTTTTTAACTTCTTCTTTTTCTAATCCTTCAATATATCCCATTTCATAAGCCAAATCAATAACTTTGTCTTCTAATTTTACAGCTTGTCGATACATTTTGTAAATTGATTTTTTAAATTCATCATTTACAATTCTTGGATGTTCTTTTACATATTCTCTAAACAACTGCGTCATACCTTGAACATGCATTGTTTCATCTCGAATACTCCATTCTACAATTTCACACATTCCTTTCATTTTTCCAAAACGCTGATAATTTAATAGCATTACAAATGCGCTGAATAAGCTCATTCCTTCATTACACGCAGATTGTGCAAGTGCTAATCCTAATCCTTTTTTAGTACTTACGTCATTATCTTGCATAAACTCAATCTTATCAGACATTTGCTTATACTCTAAAAATGCACTATATTCCTCTTCAGGTAAACCAAGTGTATCGTTAAGTAAAGCATAACTACGTTGATGTGTGCCTTCACGATTTGCAAAGCTTAATAGCATACTCCTAATTTCGTTATTCTTAAATTTAGGAATAAACAGATCACAATAATTACCGCCTACTTGAACATCACTTTGAGTAAATAAACGAAGTATCTGCGTTATATGATTTTTTTCTTCTGCAGATATTTTGCCACCTTTCCACTGATTCACATCTTCTTGAAGTTTTGCCTCCCAGCTACCCCAGTGAATCTTTTCATGACTTTCTGCTATTTCCATTGCCCATGCATACTTAAAGGGCTTATATGTTTTATTATATTTTAATAATGACATTGTTTAACCTTTGTTAACTTTTTGTATAATAATAATTATCCTTGACAACTCAAACATTCATCAGGATCAGCAAAGTCTTGAAGCTTATCCTGTTCAACTTTTTGACTAACCTTTTCTGCTGAAGCTCCAGCGTTCGTTCTTAAATAATATAGCCCTTTTAATTTCTTTTTCCAAGCTCTAATATGTACTGAATTTACA
>MDTC01220126.1_pt1 | contig 13648 bp, 13 predicted proteins | sample 811181 | NCBI WGS metagenome assembly MDTC01 (sample SAMN05326644, study PRJNA326480) | marine metagenome | isolation source: seawater | place: Pacific Ocean: North | collected 2011
ATTGCACCATAACTTGGATAGCCGTAATCAGCTAAAAGAAAAACTCTTGGAGCAAAGCCTGCCTCTTTCTCAACCAAGAAAGGTTCTGAAGTCAGATATCCTTGTTGAATTGATGATTTATTACTCAAAAAAGGAGCTAAGCTAAAAGTCTTTTTTCTGATTTGACTGTCAGTAAAGCCATATTTAGATTTTAACCAAAGCCAAAAAGCTCCAATACTTGCGTCAGAAATCATAATAGGCAAATCCCTCATGTCTTCAAGATTTCTTATATCATTTTCAGGATGTGTCATTATAATCTGAGGATCTTTTTGAAAAATAGCCATTACAGCTTTTCCAGGAATTTTATTTGCAACCATGTTTAAAGGGATAAAACTATTAGAACCTATTCCAAATTCAATTGCATTTGATGCAATTAATCTAGGTACATTAACATTTGAACTTCCCTGAATAATTTTTACTTTTAAGCCTTTTTTTTCATATAATCCTGCTGCCAAGGCCTGATAAAATCCTCCTTGTTCAGCCTGAGCCTTCCAATCAGTTGCAAATGTAATCTCTATAAGATTATCTTCTGCTGATATATTCTCCCCTTCTTCAGAGCAAGAACATAAGAACAATACAATAATAAATATCAGCCTGTTTATCAAACAACCTCTCCTTCCAGTCCAATTAAAATTGTTGGAATACCCAGCATAGGATTTTTTAGTGTTGACACCAAGGTACCAGGCTTCCTTCCTTTTCTAATTTCAGATAAATCAAACCCTTTATCAATAAGACTCCTGTAACATGATTTAAAATCATCCGTATGCCATCCAATTCCATAAAAATCAGCAGAACCTTTTATTTTATCATTCTCTATAACCTCTATAGTGACACCATCAATTCTAAAAAATAACATACGTCCAGACCATTCTTTAAAAGTCTTATCTAACGCTAATCGTATTTTTAAATTTTTTTCAAATAAATTAATCACCCCATCAGGATTACCAGTATTAATCACCACCTGATTTACGGATTTAATCATAGCATCAGATATTTTTTTTTCTTTTTCTATAAAAAATCTATCATCTCCGCTTACAGAAATATTTAAGCTAGAAGTTAAGTCTTCACCAATAGAAAATAAAAATGAATGGAATTTGTTATTATTATAATCTTCAAAAGTAACTTCTTGAAACCCGCCTAAAGAAATATTTTTCTCTTTTAATTCACTGTATGTCATCTTGGGATCATCAGACATAAAATTTAATCCAAAAAAACCCTCTCGCTTATCTTGCTTGAAATCTAAAATTTTCTTAGACCACAAACCTTCTTTATGTGTATTTATTATACTAATATTAAGATTACTAAGATTAAAAGTATGTATTTTTATACCAAGCTCATTCGAAAAACCTTGAAAGGATGGTTTGTTGGAAAAAAATAATGAAAATTCTTTACTTAATTTTTCTATATCACTTGCAACAAAAAATATATTTTGAATTCGGTTAAACATTTTTCAATATAATACATTAATTTATATTTCTTGATGCTTTTTCTTTTATAAAAAGAAAGCAATTGGTAGTGTAGTTTCATGAATAAAGAAATTTTAACTAAATTAATAAGAATAGTTGGTAAAAGTAATGCCATAACTAATAAAATTGATATGACTAAATACCTTACTGAGTGGAGAGGTGTTTACAAAGGAAAGGCTGGAGTAATTTTAAAGCCAAAGAATTCAAATGAAGTCTCCAAAATACTTAAGGTTGCACATGATACAAATACACCTGTAATCACACAGGGTGGAAATACTGGGCTTGTAGGTGGACAAATATCATTTGATTCAAGCCATATAATTTTAAGTCTTATCAGACTAAATAAAGTTAAATATATTAATAGTTTAGATAGATCTATTACAGTTGAATCTGGACTGACATTAATGGCATTACAAAATTTTTGCATACAAAATAATACTTTTTTTCCTTTATCGCTGGCTTCAGAGGGAACATGCACAATTGGAGGAAATATAGCGACAAATGCAGGTGGTGTAGGCGTATTATATTACGGTAATACAAGAGATCTAGTTCTTGGTCTTGAGGTAGTTACTCCAAGTGGCAAAATTATTAATAATCTTAAAACACTCGTTAAAGACAATACAGGGTATTCCCTAAAAGATATTTTCGTGGGCTCAGAAGGAACCCTTGGTGTAATTACTGCAGCAACATTAAAGACATTTCCTCTTCCAAAAGAAAAATATACAGCAATTTTAAAAATCGACTCACCTAAGAAGTCCATTAAAACTTTAAGATTTATTCAAGAAAATATTTCAACTCCATTAACAGCTTTTGAATTAATGAATAAGCTCTCAGTTCAGTTTGTAACTAAAAATATCCCAAATACATTATCTCCCTTTTCTGATTTTAAATGGATAGTCCTTATAGAATTCTCGTCACTTGAAACAAGCAATAATGAAATTGAAAAAATACAAAGCGTACTAAATAAGTTAATAAAATTAGGGTTAATTGAAGATGGAGTAATTTCAAGCTCATTGAGTCAGTCAAAAGATATGTGGAAATTAAGAGAAAGCATATCTGAATCACAAAAAATAGAAGGTGGCAGCATAAAGAATGATATTTCTGTTCCTATAAAATTTATCGATGAATTTATTAAAAAAGGTATCAGTATTACAAAAGAAATTATACCCAAGTCACGATGTGTTATTTTTGGACATATAGGCGATGGAAATATTCATTTTAATATTTCACAGCCTACTAATACTAAAAAGCAGGACTTTTTAAAGTATGAAAAAAAAATTAGAAAAAAGTTAGTTGAACTTACAATGAATCTAGATGGATCTTTTAGTGCAGAGCATGGAGTTGGGGTAACAAGAAAAGCAGAATTAAAAAAATATAAAAAAGATGAACTAAATATTATGAGAGGTATTAAAAAGTCTATTGATAGTAAAAATATCCTAAATCCAGGTAAAATTATCGATTATTAATCTTTTAAGTTAATAGGAATACCTGGCGAATGCTTTGATTGTCTTATAGTTAATGATGTTTTAACACTGGCAACATTAGGTGCTGAAGTTAATTCCTTAGTTAAAAAGCTTTGAAATGTTGATAGATCCGGGGCTACACATTTTAAAATAAAATCAATCTCGCCATTAAGCATATGACACTCTCTTACATAAGGTAATGATAATATCCTCTCTTCAAATAGTTTTAAATCTGCCTCTGCTTGATTATGAAGTCCAACCATAGCAAAAACAGTGACCTCAAAACCTAATTTTTCAGCTTGGAGGTCTGCATGATAACCCTTAATAAAACCACTTTTTTCGAGAGACCTTACTCTTCTCAGACATGGTGGCGCTGATAAATCAACCTTCTCTGCAAGATCTACATTCGTTATTCTTCCATCCTCCTGAAGAAGTGAAAGAATTTTTATATCAATGTCATCTAAATTATCTCGTTTCATATAAATTATGTTATACATTGTCATATAATCACGCAAGATTATTACAAGGATAAATTTAAATGACGAGTAAAGGAAAATTAGATTGCTGGATTATCTCCTCAGGATTAATTGGATGCGAAAACCAATGTATTGGAGTTGCTGAAGAACTAAATCTAAAATATGAAATCAAAAGGGTTAATCCCTCTAAATTTTTATCTATCATAGCTCCTTTTGGAAAACCAAAAAGGAATGAAAGAATTAATACTCCATATCCAAAAATTATTATTGGAGCTGGAAGAAAAGTTATTCCATACATCAAAAATATTAAACGACTTTCAAAGAATGAGTGCCTAACCGTTTATTTGCAAAATCCGAAAATCAGTTCCGATTACTTTGGTCTTGTTTGGACGCCTAATCATGACAATATTAAAGGTAAGAATGTAATTTCAACATTATTATCGCCCGGAAGAGTATCTAAAGAACTATTGGATCTCGAAAAAATTAAATGGAAAAATAAATTTTTAAAACTCCCAAAACCTTATGTAACAATATTAATTGGAGGAAAAAGTAAGGCATTTAATTTTTCCGATAAAGATTGTTTAAATATCCTAAAAAAAATTGACCAAGTAATTGACTTAGGCTGGACACCTTTAATATCTACATCAAAAAGAACTCCGAAAAAATTAGCACTGGATATAAAAAATTTAATAAAAAATAAACCTCATTATATTTATGATAATGTAGGAGAAAACCCTTATTATGCTCTATTAGCTATAGCTGATGTTGCTTTAGTAACTCCTGATTCTGTTAATATGCTGAGTGAAACATTAACGGCGGGTTTGCCGACATTTATTTTTGATTTAAAGTGTAAATCTAAAAGAATTAATAGTTTTTTAACAAATCTTAAAAGAGAAAAATATATAAAAGAATTTAACGAAACTATTGAAATATATGATATTAAAAAAACTAACGCTACTTCAGTAATAGCAAATCATATTAAAACACTTGACCACTTTTAAAAATATATTAATAAAATTGTGAATACCTTATAATATAATAAACATTAAAGAGATAAATATGTCAGAAACTATTCATTCTAAAGTCTTAATCCTTGGATCAGGCCCAGCAGGTTATACAGCAGCAATTTATGCTTCAAGAGCTATGTTAGAGCCAATCTTATTAACAGGGATGGAACCTGGTGGTCAAATGACCATTACCACAGATGTAGAAAATTATCCTGGGTATTCTGATGTTATTCAAGGTCCATGGCTTATGGATCAAATGAAAGAGCAGGCAGAAAAAGTTGGGACACAAATTATTATGGATACAATAATAGACGTTGACCTCTCAAAAAGGCCTTTTATATTAAGTTCAGATTCTGAAAAGAAATACTCTTGTGACTCATTAATAATATCTACAGGTGCTCAAGCAAAATGGCTTGGTTTAGAATCTGAAACTAAGTATATGGGTTATGGCGTATCCGCTTGTGCTACATGTGATGGTTTCTTTTATAAAGATAAAAAGGTTACTGTTGTAGGAGGTGGTAATACAGCTGTTGAAGAAGCTTTGTTTTTAACAAATTTTGCTTCGGAAGTAACACTTATCCATAGGCGTAATGAGTTAAGAGCCGAAAAAATATTACAAAAGAAACTTTTTGATCACCCTAAAGTTAAAGTTATATGGGACTCCGAAATTACAGAAATTGTTGGAAAAGACAATCCTCCAAGTGTAGAGAGTATAATAGTAAAAAACGTAAAAACTAATAACGAAATAAAACTTGAAGCAGATGGTGTATTTATAGCAATAGGCCACAGCCCATCGTCAAAAATTTTTAATAATAAGTTAAATATTACTGAATCTGGTTATATAATTACAGAACCTGACTCAACACAAACGTCATCAGTAGGTGTTTTTGCGGCCGGTGACGTTACTGATGATAAATATAGACAAGCTGTGACAGCTGCTGGAATGGGTTGCATGGCTGCTTTAGAAGTAGAGAGCTTCCTATCTTCAGAGGAAGATTAAATTATTTTAAAACTTCAGAGGTTGAGTTTAAAACCTGACTTTCAAGATTTGGACTTACCACCTCTACATCACGCATTTCAGAGTCTAAAACCTCTTTAATGTTTGGTATTGCTTCAGCAACATCTGAACCTGTCATTAAACTAATCTCAGAAGAGCTAAAATCATCTGTTTTATTTTGACCAAATAAAATTGATTGAAGCTGTCTATTTGGCTGCTGAACATTAGGTCTTATCTCGCCTTCAGCAGGAGGCCTTAAGTTATATTCTGGTGGAACGATTAAGGGTGGCTTTGTTAAAATTGTAAATTCATCTGGGGGTAATTTATTTGTCCCAAGAACATCAGATAACTCACTTCCACAACCAGAAATTAAGGATAAATTAAGAATAAAAATTAAACTAAAAAATAATCTAAAAAACATTTAATCCTCACTAAGAATTGCTAAAAGTATCTTTTGCAGAATATATTAAAATAGATATTCCACCGGAAACTATTGCTATATCAGCTATATTAAATACATACCAGTAATAATCATAAACATGAAGGGAAATAAAATCGATAACTTTTCCATACAATATTCTATCAACCATATTTCCTAAAGCCCCTCCAATAATTAAACAAATTCCAAAAGAGATAAAATTTGAATTAGAATTTCTAATCCAATAAATTAGATAAAAAATTATCAAAAATGATAAAACTATTAAAATAACTCTTTGAATCTCTCCGCCGCTTGCAAAAAGCCCATAACTAATACCTGGATTATAAACAAGAACAAAATCCAAAAAAGGTGCTATAAAGACCTTTCCTTTGTTTTCTAAATTAAAGAAGTTTAATAAAAAATATTTAGTGAGGAAATCAATAATAAAAATACTTAGACTTGTTATTAAAAAATTAAAATTAGAAAATTTTTTAACCACTTATTTCCCTCATTACATTTGCATCTCTTAAACTTAAGTCAGGATAGTCAGGATCTGTTCCGACCTCTGGAAGTATCTTCCAAGAGCGATTGCACTTTCCACCAACTGAAAGATCACACTTTACAGAAACCATTCCAATCTCATCCAATCTAAAAGCATCAGATGGGCCTTCCCCTTCTTTTAAGTTAGCCTGAGATGTAATAAAAATTTCTGCTAAATTAATTTCTTCAAAGATTTCAAAATACTCTTTATCAGAAACAAAGACAGTAGGAAATGCCTCTAAACTTGATCCAATCCTCTTTTCTTTTCTCTCTAACTCAATAGCTCCCGTCACAACCTTCCTAACAGATCTGATTTTTTCCCATTTAGAGAAAAGTTTCTCATTATTCCATTGTTCATCAGTCTTAGAAAAATACAACTCGTGCACAGACTTATGATTATCTGGGAATCTTGATTTCATTACTTCTTCAGCTGTGAAACATAAGATAGGAGAAAACCAAGTAACGAGATAATTAAAAAGAATGTCTAAAACAGTTCTAGTAGCTCTTCTTGATAAACTTTTAGAGCTATCGCAGTACAATGTGTCCTTTCTTATATCAAAATAAAAAGATGATAGATCTAGATTGGAAAAATTTAATAAATTCTGAAAAACTGATTTTAAATCATACTTTCTATAATCATCTTTAACTTTTTTATCAATAATGGATAACTTATGAAGGATATATTTCTCAAGTTCCGGCATTTCATCATATGATAAGATTTCTTCACTTTTGAAACCATCTAAGTTACCCAAAAGAAAACGAAATGTGTTTCTAATTTTTCTGTAAGACTCGACATTTGCCTTCATAATATCTTGTCCGACCCTAAGATCTTCAGTAAAATCAGATGAAACAACCCACAGTCTGACAACATCTGCCCCATATTGATCAATTAAGTCATCAGGTAAAATAACATTACCAAGAGATTTTGACATTTTCCTTCCGTCTTTATCCATAACAAATCCATGGGTGAGGACCTGTTTGAAAGGAGCTTTACCTCTAGTTCCACATGATTCAAGAAGTGAGGACTGAAACCATCCTCTATGCTGGTCAGATCCTTCTAAATATAAGTTTGCAGGGGATCCTAAGCCATCCTCTCCCTCAAGAACAAATGCATGAGTTGATCCAGAGTCAAACCATACATCAAGAATATCATTAACTTTTTCCCACTCATCTGCATTATATTTATCACCTAAGTATTCTTCTGAACTGATATTAAACCATGCATCAGAGCCTCTTTCTTCAAAAGACTGAGATATTCTATCATTTACTTCTTGGTCCTTCAGAGGTTGACCTGTTTTTTTATTAACAAAAATTGCAAGAGGAACACCCCAAGCTCTTTGCCTGGAAACAACCCAATCAGGTCGGGATTCAACCATTGATTTAATTCTGTTTTTTCCTCTTTCAGGAATCCATTGAACATCTTCGATTGCCGATAGCGACTTAACTCTTAAGTCATTTTTTTCCATTGAAATAAACCATTGAGGAGTATTTCTAAAAATAAGAGGTGCTTTTGAACGCCAGCTATGAGGATACTGATGTCTTAATTTACCTTTACCAAATAAATTATCCGAATTTAATAATTCAGAAATTACTGATCCTGTGGCATCGCCAAGAGAGCCGTCCTTATTGTAAACTCTTTTTCCAGAAAATAACTTTACGTTCTCCAAGTAAACCCCTTCACCATTTAATATAAAAGGAGGTTCAATTCCATTTTTGATTGCTAATTCATAATCATCCTGACCATGACTAGGTGCTATATGAACAAATCCTGTTCCAGCGTCTTCAGTCAAAAAATCTCCCTCTAAAAGTGGAATATCGAAATCATATCCCATATCTTTAAAGGGATGACTGCATTTAAAATTATCGAAAGAAACTATTTCTTTAATAAACAATAATTCTGATTTTGAAGCTTTCTCAACATTTTCTTTAAGCGCCATATTAATAATTATTTTTTTACCTAAGGTCGCAAGACTATTTTCATCTATAGAGGTGACCTCATAAAGACCATATTTAAATTTAGATGAAAAGGCCAAAGCCCTATTTGCCGGAATTGTCCAAGGCGTAGTTGTCCATATTAAAATACTAGCACTGTTTAAATCAGGGTCATCAGCTTCAATCGGAAAGGTAACCCATATTGTAGGCGATACATGTTCTAAATATTCAACCTCAGCCTCAGCAAGTGCTGTTTTTTCCACAACAGACCACATCACAGGTTTTGAACCTCTATACAGACTTCCGTTCATTAAAAACTTATGAAACTCTCTTACTATTGCGCTTTCTGAAGAAAATTCCATTGTTGTGTATGGATCAGACCAATTTCCTGTAATACCTAGGCGCATAAATTGTTTTTTTTGAATATCAATCCAATTTTTTGCAAAAAGACGGCATTCTTCCCTAAAATCATTAATTGGAATTTCTTCTTTACTTTTTCCTTCTTCTCTAAATTTTTCTTCTACCTTCCATTCAATTGGTAAACCGTGGCAATCCCAACCTGGTCGGTACTCGGCGTCGAAGCCATCTAGCTGTCTCGATCTTACAATAACATCCTTTAAGATTTTATTTAAAGCGGTACCCATATGAAGATTTCCGTTTGCGTACGGAGGACCATCATGAAGGATAAATTTTTCTTTCCCTTTGGAAGAGTCCCTAAGTTTTGAAAATAAATTGTCTTTTTCCCATAAATCAAGAAAGCTTGGCTCTCTATCTGGTAAGTTTGCTCTCATGGGCAAATCTGTTTTTGGTAAAAGGAGAGTATCTTTATAATCCACTTTATTTTCGTTACTATCTGACATTATTTACCTATAAAAACTAAAATACTCTAATTTTCAATAATCAATTCAATCGCTTTATTTGAATCAATTTGAATTTGTTTTTTTAATGCTTCAATTCCATCAAATTTCTTTTCTTTTCTTATAAAGTCAATAAAAGAAATAACAATATCATTTCCATAAAGATCGCCTGAATAATCAAATAAATGGACTTCAAGAAGGGGGCAAGATTGTCCAAAGGTGGGACGAACGCCTAAATTAGCTACACCCTTATAGTTAAGACCATCAAAACTTACACTTACTGCATAAACTCCAAATAAAGGCTCAATCCATCCATCCATTGAAATATTGGCTGTTGGAAAACCAATCTGTCTTCCTCTTTGCTCACCTTTAATAACCTTACCTTTTACAGTCCAATAGTCTCCTATAATTTTCTTTGCCCCTATTAAATCAGCTTTTCTTAAACAATCCCTTACTGAAGATGATGAAAAAACATAACTATCACCCTCAATCTTGTCTATGATTGATAAATCAATTTCTAATTTCTTACATATATCAGTTAAAACATGTACATCACCAGATCGGTCTTTCCCAAATTTAAAATTATACCCAACAATTAAATGTGAGACATCTATTGCATTTTTGATAACATTATCAACAAATTCAAAGGGTGTTAGATTAGACATTTTTTTATCAAAATCCAAAATACCTAAAAAATCTAACCCGCAATTTTCTAATAAATATGATCTAGTTTTTATGTCTGATATAATAAAGTTTTTATCCCTGGGTCTAAAAAACTTCCTTGGGTGTGGCTCAAAAATCAACACACCAGAAGGAATATTATTCTTTTCACCAATTGAGATTGCTTTTGCAATAATTTCCTTGTGGCCTAAATGAACCCCATCAAAATTTCCTAATGCAAAAACGCCCTTTCGAGCATTCACCAAATCTTTAGTAGAATTTCTAAAAATTTCCATAAGACAATTACCGTATAATATTTTCTATAATAGTATTTATTAAACTAATTCGTTGATATAGTAAGTCGGGAAAACATTCTTTTTATTAATTGATTCCATAATTTCCTCTTTTCTTTGACCAGAGAAAAGGCCTCCTAAGGTCAATAAACTATCTAAATTATAGTTATTTGCTCCCTTGATATCTGTATCAATCCCGTCACCAATAACTATTGTGGAGTTTATATCTTTTCCTGAAATAAACTTAATTTTATTAATAGCTTCGTCAAAAATAGGAGCAAAAGGCTTTCCAATATTAATGGTTTCTCCGCCTATAGATTTATATTTTTGAGATATAGCACCAGCACAAGGAATTAAATCTTTTCCTCGCTGAACCCAGATATCTGGATTTGCACACAACAATTTAAGTTTTCTTTTTTTAGCTGACTCTAATAAAGGGAGATAGCTCTCATCATTTTCAGTTTCATCATTATTAAGGCCGGTTACAAAAATAAAATCTGCGCTATCAAAGCCTACCCTTTCAACATTAACACCATCAAAAACTTTAAGATCTCTGTCGGGTCCAATATGATAACAACTTGAGCCAAGCTCACCTTTATTTAAAATTTTTTGTGTTAAATCTCCTGACGTAATAATTTTATCATAGCATTTATTGTTGAGACCCATTTTTTGTAAAATACTTTTAATTTCATCGCTAGGCCTTGGCGCATTAGTAACTAATATTATTGGGTAACCAATTTCCTTATATCTCAAAAGGCACTCAATGCTTGACTTAAATAATTCCTGACCGTTGTGAATAACTCCCCAAATATCACAAATTATAGAGTCATATTTTTCATCTATCTCAGAAAAATTATTAATTTCAATAGGATTTTTTAAAGTATTCGTCATTAAAGATTCACTAGTATACTGTGACTTATTCGTCAACTATTGGCTTCAATTTGTTTTAAACTCTGTTATTCTTTTAATAAAAGGAGATGAAATGGAATTATTTAATTTATATGGAAAAAGAGCTTTAATTACTGGATCAACAAAAGGAATAGGCAAGGCTATTGCAGAAAGGCTAGCTGAGCATGGGGCTAAGGTTGTTATTTCTAGCAGAAAAGAAGACTCTTGCATTGATGTAAGAGATAGTATTAACAAAAATTTTCCAGACAAAGCTATTTCAATTCCATGTAATATAAATGAAAAAGATCAACTTAAAAATCTTGTGAAGAAAACAAATGAAGCTTTTGGAGGTATTGATATTTTAATTTGTAATGCGGCCTTAAATCCTTTTTTTGGTTCTTCGATGGATATTCCAGATGAAGCTTTTGATAAAATACTTAGCGCTAATATAAAATCTAATCATTGGTTATGTAATCTTGTATTACCTCAAATGAAGGAGAGAAAAGAAGGTTCGATAATAGTTATTTCTTCAATAGGGGGATTAAAAGGGTCTGAAATGCTAGGCGCTTACTCAATTTCAAAAGCTGCTGATATGCAATTAATAAGAAATATAGCTGTTGAACATGGCCCTGATAATATTAGAGCAAATTGTATTTCTCCAGGAATTGTTAAAACACGCTTTGCTCAAGCACTATGGGATAATCCAGAAATTCTTAAACAGACTACATCACGTGCGCCATTAAGACGAATTGGCGATCCAGATGAAATAGCTGGTGCAGCAGTTTATTTAGCAAGTACCGCAGGTGCTTTCACAACAGGACAAAATATTGTTATTGATGGTGGTGTTACAATTACTTAGGTAAAAAATGAAACTCTTAATTCTTGGAAAAAAAGGTATAGCCATTCAAGAGGATCTGGAAAAAGATCTTGATAATTCTTGGAATATATCTAATTGGGAACCATCAGAAAGTCCTAATAAGTTGATAAATCTTCTTGAAACTGCAGATGTAGCAGTCACAGGATCAGACGCATTAATTTACGGTAATATTTTTAAATATATATCCTCATCAAAGAATCTTAAATTACTTCAAATCCCTTTTGCTGGAATAGATTGGCTTAATCCTAACTTATTGCCAAAAAATTTAATGGTGGCAAATGCTGCAGGGCATGAACAGGCTATGGCTGAATATGTTATTGGAACAGCCTTAGCCTTAAGTTTAGATCTTATAGATACTCATAGTGAATTTAAATCTGGCTCATGGGAAAAAACAGGAACGTTATCCGATCCCAAAAGTATGCATAATGAAATATATAATAAAACTATAGGAATTTTAGGTTATGGTCAGATAGGAATTGAGACTGCTAAAAGAGCGAAATCTTTAGGGATGAGAACGTTTGGAATAAATAGGTCTAAAAGAGCTAATAAGCCTAAATATTTAGACTGGCACGGTAGTATTAAGGAATTAGATACCTTGTTAACAAAAAGTGACTTTCTTGTTCTTGCATGTGATTTAAATGAAAGTACTAAAAATATAATTAATAAAAAAACTTTATCTAAGATGAAAAAAGATAGCTTTCTTATTAATGTTGCCAGAGGAGATGTTTGTAATGAAGAGGACCTATTTAATTGTTTAAAAGATAAAGTTATTTCTGGTGCAGCAATTGATACCTGGTGGATTTATCCAGATAGACCTAAACCAGGCTTTAAGGCAGAAAAGAAACCTCGTCCTTCGGATTTTCCTTTTCATACATTAAAAAATGTTATAATGACTCCTCACAATTCCGCACATACGATGGAATCAGACATAAGGCGGTCAAATTCGATTTTGAAAAATTTAAAAGATTTTAAAAAAGGAAAAAAACCACCAGGATTTGTTTTTTACGGAAAAAACTAAAATTATATGGTATCATAAAATAAACAAGAGGGATTAATATGAACTCATCAAATGAAAAAAAATCTGAAAGAATTACAGTATTAGCTAGAGACTTTACTCCCGCAGCAATGGAATTTCATAGAAAAAATATGAGTGCTCGAGGATACAGAATGGAAGGTACTATTGTCCCAAGAAAATTCCAAATGATCGAAGGTGTTGATGACGCTAAAGATTTATTTGATGGCGAACAATTGTATGCTGTTACTTTTGTAAAAGAGGAATAAATTACTCTAATATTCTTCTTTTCATAATATCAATTGTTTTTATATCGACTTCCAACTCACTAATCACAAAATCCTCAATTTTATCATATTTATTGAAGATTTCATTAAACGCTGCATTAATATAGTCAACCCGAGCTTCAAATAATGGTCTAAGAAGCTCAGAGTTACTATCTCGCCAATCTTCATTAACTAGAGGACCTTTATAAAATTGGTTAGTTAATAAATAATCTTCAATAATAATTTCTCTCTTTACCCCCATTATACTTAAAAAAAGTAATGCGCCATAACCCGTTCTATCTTTCCCGGCAAAACAATGAAAGACGAGAGGGATATCTCCATTAGCAATTGTTTTGATAAATTTACAATATACTTTTTTATGTTGATTTACATATAAGACATAGTGCTCTTGGAGCTCGTTTGCCAATTCCATGCTAGTTACACCTTCTTTTGAAGA
>MDTC01062233.1_pt1 | contig 13646 bp, 6 predicted proteins | sample 811181 | NCBI WGS metagenome assembly MDTC01 (sample SAMN05326644, study PRJNA326480) | marine metagenome | isolation source: seawater | place: Pacific Ocean: North | collected 2011
CATTGAGGGATCTAATACACCTCTTGCACCATATGCATCGAGTGTACTATTGTCAACAAGGCCACTTTCAATTGCATACTGGGAATATTTGACTTCCCATCCATCAAATAGCATATCACCATCAGAGTCACGATCTACTGGATTAGTGTTCCACTTATCTGGCGCTTCTGCACTGTTCATCAAGGTATCATTGTCAATATCATAGACATTGTCTGTTAACTTACTGATGTAAGATTCATTGGAAGGGTCAAGAGCCCACCTTCCATTACATCCATCACATAGTGGATTAACAGGGATATTGAATCCTGATAAATTCATTTCATGAACTTCAAATTTCTTTTGTTGCACAAATCCTCCAAGAGAATTTTGCCATACATAGCCTCCAGCTTCTTTAGTACATGAATTAGTTCCAGTATTATCACAGTTAGGTAAGTTCCAAGATGATGTAGCCACCCAAAGACTGTGGGAATTAGTATTATCTTCTTGGGATTTAACTTGCATTTCCCATCCATCAAGCATCCCATCAAAATCTGTATCATTCTGTAATGGATGAGTTCTCTCTTGGAATGGCCTAGGAATGAATAATACTTCACTTCCATCCTTCAGTCCATCACCATCAGTGTCGGAATTATTTGCATGAGTCAAAAATTGGTCTTTACCTGGAATTACTTCTTCTCCATCTTCAAGTCCATCGTTATCGGTATCAAACATACATGCATTTGTGGTATATGCCTCTCCACCACCTGTCAATGGCCAAACTAGAGTGCCTCCTCCACCAGTGGCTTCGAATTGATCGCTCAAACCATCACCGTCAGTATCTGGGTTAGAAGCATTAGAACCACTATCACACAATGATGAATATTCAACGAAATCGGACAAACCATCTTCATCGGTATCAAATAAGCCAGGATCTGAAACAACGTGAGTTAATTCAACACCACGATTAACAACTAAGATATCCCAACCAAATACTTCAATTCCATCCTTCAATCCATCGCCATCAGTATCAGGATTCATTGGGTCTGTAGAACGTCCAATTATCGGACTAGGGATATTTGTACCATCCAAAAACGGTTCATTACCCTGATATCTTGCTTCATATTCATCTTCATTGGTAAACATTTCATCTTGTTCAACAATTTCCATCCAAGAAGTTAATCTCGATGTGATAATTTGATCTTCTTGAACAAATATCGAATAAACAAATCCTTCAGACTTAGCCTTAAGGTATACAAATTCAGTATTTCCACCTGCTAAAATAATCTCTCCACGAGCGACTGTTTCATTCTCTTGAACTGCTTGGTCTATCTCAACATAAATCTCTACTACTCTGGTATCGAGAACTAGGTCATCATAAGTTACAGCACCATCACCATCTCTATCCCAACCATCTTTGTCAGGATCTAATTTACCATTATCACCATCTCTTGGATTTAGACCATTATTTGTCTCCCATCCATCAGGCATACTATCGTCATCGGTATCAACACTCCAAGGGGATGTGAAATTTTTAGGACCAAAGATGGTAGCAGATTGATATTCTTCTAAGTTATTTAGGTCATCAGTATCCCAATCATAAAATCCATCAGTAGGGTCACTAGGATTCAATAACTCAGTAATATTGCCACTAGGTGAATCGGTAATATGTGAATAACAGTATTCAAAACCATCAGGCATTCCATCGCCATCGGTATCCCAGTCAGATGGACCATTTAGTAGACCATCACCGTCATCATCCAAGTAGAACCAACTAGCATTCATGGTCATGAAAGGCGCATTACGAGTAATTGCAAATTCTAAATCTTCGTTACATTTATCTCCGGTTCCAATCATCAAATTATCAATCACCGTATTAGATACTTCATCGATATCATTAAGCAAATCAAAATCAGAATCCTTGAGAAGTGGATTGGTTCCATAGATTTCTTCTTGGAAATTAGAAAGACCATCTGAGTCCGAATCAAGTACTGCGTCACACGAATGTGAACCAACAGAATTACCTAATTCTTGCCAAGTAGGAGTGAAATCATCAGTATTGAATTTCTCAGTCAATGCTAACTCTAAATCAAGAGTTAGTAATTGACAGTCCCAATTTCCACTTAGAGGGTCAAAGAGAGTAATGTTACCTCCAGTGACTTCAATAGTGGTCATGTAAAGTGATTCCCAACGATCGTTCAATCCATCGTTATCTGTATCAGAACGTTGAGGGTCGGTTGAAAGGTTTTGTTCAACTTGATTTGTTAATCCGTCATTATCAGGGTCACCATTAGGCCCTTGATTAGGATCAGGCCACGATTCAGTTTCATTTTCTTGATTAGCATTACCTGTGTCTGCTTCACCTGGATCTTGTTCAAGCGGGTCAGCTTCACCATTGTCTAATGGGTTTAGACCATGCTCAACTTCCCAGCCATCATCCATTCCGTCACCATCTGTGTCGGGATCAAGCGGGTCTGTACCAAATTGGGTCTCCTCTAATGTATCAGCTAATCCATCGCCGTCAGAGTCTAATGCTTCGCTAGAAACACTTCCTTCGCCTTGAATATCTTCTTCAGATGCACTATCGAAATTACCTAATGATTCGCTAGTTTGCAGATATCCTGTAAAACCTACGAATAATGAGCCGAAAATTAGTGTTGAAACGATTGCAACATATGCCATTTGATTATGATTTAGAGCCATTTTTAACACCCGCGTATCTACCGCAGAGCAAACGACTCAATGCTTCGGTTATAGACCTTAACCATTAATGCGTATTTTTTGACCTTTGAAAATCACATATATTCTAGCAGTGATTCAATCAAAATATCAACACAATCATCATTAAAAAATAGTGAAACTTTTGGTTTTCGGCCGTGTGAACGTTCCCAAATCCCCATAATTTGGCCAATAAAAAATGGTAGATTCTCATTTATGTGATAATTAATTTTTATTGAATTCGAATTAGCATCGACCGAGAACTCTAATGGGTTACCCCAACCCCACTGTTTGCAATAATGTGAGATGACATTTTCCCATGAATCAATAGATTCTGCAAAGACATGTTTGTCAGAGTTTAGGAATAATTGGTAAGTTGAATATGAAGCCAATATCAAAGGTTTGATGAATTTATTATCAATTCCTGTTACATTCCAAGAATCTAATATCTCAGCACCTAGTGATGTATTCGAACCTAAAGTCGAATAGAATAACCTAGAGAATAACGAAACAGGTAAAATTACCATAGGCTCGCCCTCAACAGACCAACCTAATTCCCGTGATTCTAGTTCAAAGTCTAATGAATTTGTCGCCAGCGAATCTTTTAGACAAAACCATGGTAATTGAGTATGCTTTTTTGCAATTGGTAAATCGTTAGGATCCAGATTGAGTTCGAGTAAAATTTCGGTTTGATTTATTTGTTTCCATTCCGATTTATATCTTACTTTGTTAAAACTTTCAATACCCGCTACAGCAAAACCAGATGCAATACTGGAGGGTAATTTAGTCATGATAAGATTAGATTTGACATTTAATCTACCCCAGCCAAACAAACTCCAACGTGTGGAGAGCCTTTTCAAATTGCTAGATTTTTTGAACCATCCAGACTTAAAAATATCATTACTATGGATTTGATATTCTTCTTCATCACAACAACTGTTGAATAATTTTCTTCCGAAAGGAACTGCCAAATTAGTTTCAAAAATTCCCCACCATCGTTCGATATCAGTAATACTCCAAACCATCCAGTCATGATTATGTGGATCTTTTATCGAACCCCCATCGGTCATGGAAAAATATTCCTTAAATCGGCGTGTTAACTCATAATCAACTAAAGATTCACCAGAATCAATTAATGGCATTGTCAAAACCTACAATGGATATCCAGATTGATTAGACTCATTGAAACAATAACGAATAATTTGGAAATCTGATTTTAGATTCTTAACATCCTCTTTAACCGAACTTGGATTTTCATTTTTCAATAGAACTCTAGCATATAGAGAGGCAACTTCCTGCATTTCATTGGCACCCATACCAACTCTGGTCAATTCTTGAACTCCAAGCCTGAGTCCTGAGGGTGAAAGAGCCTTGGTGTCACCTGGAAGCATATTCATGTTGGTGATTATTCCGGCCTGCTCAAGTAAGTCAGCAGCTTTTGCTCCAGCGCCTGAATCAGTTCCTCCGTGTCTAGTTAAGACCTGGTGAGATGCAGTATAATTACGACTTTCTGCAAGTACATCAAAACCTTCAGCAGCTAAAGCCTGGGCGAATGATTGAGCATTCTTGACAATGTTTTCTGCATAGGATTGACCATATTCTTCAAATTCAGCTAATGCAACCACTTTACCTGCTACATGGTGTAAATGATAAGATGAGCAAACTCCAGGGAAAATAGCATTATTCAATCTCTTGTGCATTTTTTCATCCTCTGATGATGAAAGTAAAAATCCACCTTGAGGCCCTGGGAATGTCTTGTGAGATGAACCAGTCATAACATCGGCACCTTCACGAAGCGGATCTTGAAATACTCCTCCAGCAATCAAACCTAGTACATGCGCACCATCATACATTACTGTTGAACCTACTTCATGGGCAGCATCTGCTATTTCTCTCAATGGAGTTGGGAATAAAAATACAGACTGCCCAATTAGTGATACTTTAGGTTGAATTTCTCTGATAAGTGCACAAGCTCCATCAATATCGGGCTCCATTCTATCTTCATCCCATGGATAAGTGGATAAATCTAGGTCACGAAGACCAACAGCACCCATTCTAGCATGAGATATGTGCCCTCCATCTGCGGTTGAAACTGCTGTAATTTTATCTCCTGGTTTTGCTAATGCTTTCAAAGCAGCAATATTTGAAACGGTACCTGATGTAGACTGGATATTTGCAAAAGGTGCATTGAATACAGATTTTGCTAGATCTATTCCTAAACTTTCTATCGTATCAAAATCATCACAACCTTGGTAATATCTCCTACCAGGTAGGCCTTCAGCATATCTACCATGTAAGTCACTTGCAACTATTTTTTGCACCATTGGAGAAACGATATTTTCCGATGCAATCATTCCAAGGCCGTTACGATAAAGTTCACCACTGGAAGCAGTCGCGTCTAGTACTTTCTTAGCCTTGGAAACGGTAGAATCACTTGGTCTCCATGAACCATTATCTCTGCTCATGGTTTAGCGTCAGTGCATACGGTCTTTGAATACATTGATTGATTTTAAACAGGTGGTCTCCTGTTTTTCCCACCATAACCGGGTAAATTTTTAGAATTACCAACCCGAACATTTGGATTGTTTTTAGGTAATTTCGATTTACGTTCAGACTTTCTAGTATTGGTTGGGATACCTCTTGAACCTAAATCTACAGAATGTGCAGGTCTAGGAGATGTCCTAATCATTCCAGTTGGTCGCTTGTTTTTACCAGATTTTCTCTCTATGTATGATGGTCTCCCTCTGTATGCAACAGGGCCAATTAATCTCTCCAATGCTGGAACTTCAGAACCTTCTTCCTTGGGCCTTTTCAACCACCATCCTTCACCCAATGGCTGAAGTCTTGGTGGCCTAGATTTTGCTATCTTTTTACTTCGTCTTTTCAGTCTTGCTCTAACTGTTTTATCAGAGTCTTTTGGAAGATGTTCGGTTAGCCATGCAGGAACTCCAATATCCAAAACCACTCCATTAACAGTGACTAATATGCCAGATAATAATAGGTGAGTTCCAACAGGGATATTCGACTTATTCGGCGCCACCTTAAATCTCTTCATTCTCTTTGCATACGCAACCATAGCCTTCTGATCTCTGTGTCGAATCTGTCGCCTCTGTTGCAATAGTAATCTCCTAGAAGAATAATGGAGTAACAATAAAGTTACTGAAACGGCTGCTCCTTGAATATCAGTCCTAATAGAAGCAACATAAATCCCAAATAAAATCCATATTGGTACCAGAATTAAGACATTGGCAACAAATGTTAGCCTACCAGATGAATATCTTGGAGGCATGGAACGCCTTGTTGCTTCATGAGCAGTGACTAGGACGTTAGCATTAATCGCTTCATCCATTCCACCCTTAATTCCCAGTGCAGCAACTGAATTTACTGGAGCACTGTTGATCCATTTTTTCATTTTCTTACCCTCTCCAGTTACCAAAGCAACTTCAAATTCCTCTTCATCCATTGATTGCCCAAGAATTGTCGAAAGTGCTAACACTCTAGGGTCATGAGAATCACTCTCTAGAAGTTCTTTCTCAATTGACCTAGCGCTATGCCAATCACCCTTATCGATAAGACACAGTGCAGCAGCAATCCTTGGTCGAACTCCTGTTGGATCTGCTCTGACCAACTTCAAAGAAATATCAAGGGCATCATCATGCATTCTTTGGGCTCGCAAAAGTGACACAAGAGATAATTGACCGACACGCGACAATCTATCTTTGTGAATAATTTCTAAACTTTGGCTGGGATTCCAATTTCTTATCATTTGCATAGTATTTTGAATATGGTCAATACAAGAGTTATTTTCCCAGTCCCAAAAATCATCTTCGTCCACATTTCCTTGCCATGGGTCTAACCATTCACAAACGAAACTGAGCAATTCTGGTTCATCATATCCCTCCGGTTGCTCAAGACCATGAAGGGCTTCTCTAGCAGCATCAAGCCGTCTTGAAGCCATGTGACCTACAGCAATCAACATTCGAGCAACATCATCATCTCCACCTGATTGTGCTAATACCTTTCTAGCCTCTTCTATTGCAGAAGGCCACAAACCTCGAATAGCCAGTTCCCACATTCTAGCTCTTGCTTTTTCATGCCTAATCAATGCAGGGTCACCATCTAATGAACGTCTCTGAAATTGTATTAATGAATCGATATCTTCCTCTAGTGCAGCTTCATCGACGAGTGTCCTCATCCAGTCTCCACCTGCAAGTTTTACTGCACCTTCTCTCCTCTCATCGGGGTTCAAGTCAAATCTTAGTTTACGGAGAGATGAATATCTAATTGTTGAGACTAACCAAGTCAATAGGAAAACTGTTTGTCCAACAGCAATAAACATCCATGTAGTCAAAAGACGCATTCCCTCATCAAATCCCCTAGATTCAATCCAATCAGTAAACGGCATTAGAGAGCCAAATTCTTTGTAACAAACTAGAACGAGTAACAGTACAGTATACCCCGAAAATCCAGCGAAAGCAAATTTCAATTGCCTTGTTTGTGCGCTAACTTCAGATCTAATCTCACGAGGAGTATCTAGTGTTACACCAAATACACCACCAAACGTTTGACCACCAAGTACTAAGTTTCTAGTTAATTCAAAAATGAAGGCAAGACCCACAATAGCAATATTCAAAGAAAGATAAAGCGATAAAAACTGTGGCATACTCTTTATTATTTCCCATTCAAATAGAACCTCGGAAATAATATCAATACGCTCATATAATGAATGGCCAATAATTCCTCCATAGTTCAAAACTTCTGTTGAATTGGTAGGTTCGTTTAGCAGTACATGAATTACTGTGACTATACCATTCAATGCGGTGAGTGGCATGGTTAGTAGAAAAATAACAAGAATCAATGAAAATAATCTATTTAGAATTCCTGCCTTGTCAGGGTCAATTGGATTCTTACGTCCATTAGAGGTCCTCCACTTATTTATCAAAAGCATATTCCAAGATGCCCCCATAATTCTGCCATATGCAAAAATTGTTGGTGACATGAAAACAAGCATTGCAGCAGCCAACCATACAGGTTGAATGAATAAATCATCTGACTTATTCATACCATAGTATAGAACTGCTAAAGTAGAGGTAATCAGTAATATTAATGTGAAAGTCCTTCGAACGAAAACAACGATTTTACTTCCAGATAAGGATTTTTGTTTCTTACTGGTCAACTGAGCATTCAATGTCTCCCAAGGAGAGATTAAAATTGGAATTAATATTAGTAATCCAATTATGTATAAATCGGGAACAAAAAAGGACCCTGGATCGAAAATAAATTCTGCTATTAAGATTAATATTCCTGTCATTCCCATCATGTATAGTCCTACACCATATCCTACGGAACCTTCACTCAAGAGTTCACGTGCATCAGAAACGTCTCGCGTAATTCTGTGAACTTCATACAGGTCATCATCAATCTCAAAAGCAACTTGAAGGTTAGCCAATTGATTAGGAATGAACCATCTCCACACCATAGTAGCAATAACTAGAGCAGAGATTAGTGGAAATAATTGTTCAATAGAAAAATCAGAATTGGAACCTCCTTCGGCACTAACAATTGATAATGAATAAATAGCTAAAAAAGAGACAATGAGGAAAACCACACTCCTTCTTTTCATTGCTTGCATAATACTCCCACCTTATTACTTATCATCAATACTTCGCCTACTAGAAATCACGATGGCGTATTAGAAATCGTTCAATTCGATTGAATGCCTCGTCGAGTACTCCCTCATCTGGAAGGAAAACAATACGGAAATGCCCTCCACCAAGTTCAGGTGAAAAGCCACTTCCATGGACAACTAACACATGCTCTTCATGCAATAATTGAAGAACAAATTCTTTGTCATTATTAGACCATTTATCATCGGTCAATCTGACAAACATGTAGAAAGCACCGCCTGCGGATTGAACCTCGAGACCATCGATTTCAGCAATTCTTCTAACACATAAGTCTCTTTGCCTAATCACTTTGTCAGAATATGACTTCATCCAAGTTCTATCCGAGTCAAGACCAGCCAAATATCCGATTTGAGCGGGTGTTGAAGCACACAAGCGTGAGCGTAGAAGTCTTTCTATGCCATCTCTAACATCAAGTAATCTCTTTTTGGGGTCGTGAATTGCCAAATATCCGATTCTCCAGCCAGGTGCATAGAAAACTTTTGATACACCATTAAGAGAAAATACTGGGACATCATTTGATAGACTTGCAACACTAACTTGTTCCCCAGTAAAGTCTAATCCATCATATATTTCATCAGCAACAATCATACAATTAGGCCACTTTCTAGCAATCGAAAGTAATCTGAAAATTTCATCCTTACCTGAAACATTACCACACGGATTGTTTGGATTTATCAAAACTAAAAGTCTAACACTATTATCCATTTTTTCCTCGATATCATCAAAATCTACAGACCAACCATCATCTGGTTTCAGTTTATACTCCACAGTTTCTGCACCATACATTTGTGGATAAGCCATGTAAGGTGGATAATGAGGTCCTGGCGCTAAAACTTTGGAGCCATCTTCCAATGTTGCTGCAAAAATAATTTGTAAGGCTTCAGTAACACCGTGACAAACATAGATGTCCTCCTCGCTGGCATTCCATCCTTTTCTTCTCTCATCATGAGCAATTGCCGATCTAAGTTCTGGCAAACCATATGATGGTGAATATCCATTCCGACCATCCTGTAAAGCACCAACATATGCATCCACCATATGCTTAGGTGTCGGTAAACCAGGGTATGCAATTGGGTCGCCAATATTTAGTTTCAAAATTTTATGACCTTGCTTTTCCAGTTCTGTCGCAGGAACGACAACGTCTCTAATAGCATATTCAATGCTAGAGGCTCTTTTAGAAACTGGAATCTGTTCGGTTGACATTAAATCACCTAGAGAGTTTTAGGATCTATACCACCCATTTCTAATACCGTATGAAAATGAAACTCTTCTACAGGCTGAACAGAAAGTCTCTGACCTTTTCTGACAAGTAACATATCATCACATTTTGGATTTTCTTTAATTTCTTGTAGACTTACAATGTTTTGAAATTCAACTACTGGTTCAATATCAACCATCATCCATCTGGGATTATCTGGTGTTGCTTTTGGATCAAAATATTTTGAATTGACATCCTGTGCAGTGAAATCAGGATAACCTTCACGGCACACTCTAGCGACACCGGCTACATGTGGTGGCTTGAAATTAGAATGATAAAAAAGAACCAAATCTCCTTGCTTCATATCATCTCTCATCATATTTCGAGCCTGATAATTCCTAACGCCATCCCAATGTGTAGAGCCATCAGAAATCAATTGTTCAAATGGGTAAACATGCGGTTCTGACTTCATTAACCAATATCCGGCCATATGTCTTCCAAAGGTTGGCATCATTTGGATATATTGTTCACCAAACATCTTTGACATCTTTGACTATTGCTGCATCTAACACATCCACTTCCTTAATATTAGTCTTGATAAGGCCCAATTTCCTTGCCATGCCAGTAGTGCCTTGAACAGAACCTATTCCCATCTTTTCTAATGTAACAAATATAGCTGGAAGTAATATCAATGCACTGGCAGCAGCAACCCAAAGCAAAATCAGAATTACTGTAATGAACGGCTTAATCTCCGGAATTGGAATCTTATATGCTGTTAACATACCTAATGACGTTACTATCGCTGCTTCAAACAAGGACATACCAGTCCCAATTGCAGCACTTTTAATCGCATTTATTCCGCCACCAAGTTCCCTGATACGATTAGAAATGTGGATGGAAAAGTCCACTCCAACCCCAACTAGAATAGAACCAATCATTACGGTAACTAATGATAGTGATACGCCCAATTGCCACATCACCAGCCACTGTAATGAAACGGTAGCAATAACCGGTGCTGTAGTCCAGAATGAATATTGTACATCTCTAAACACTACAGCCAGAGTAATCAGAGTAAGAATAATTGCAAACCCAAGTGAAGTCCATTGAGACCCGACAATCAATTCATTTACTTCAATAGCTGTTGCTGCAACTCCAGTCAAATGTTCAGCACCACCTCCATCTACAGAGGTAAATGTATCTGTGTGTTGGTTTATCGCTTCTACTCCTGAAGCAGTTTCTGCTACAGGAATAAATGGCATATCAACATAAATCAAAGTTCTATCATATTTACTATTGATGAAAATTTCACGAGTTTCATCTGTAATCGATGCATAAAATACATCCAATAAGAATATTTGTGATTGAGTGGTCCCTGGTAAACCATAATTATCTGGTTGGGTCAGTAAATCCCAAAATGATGCATCGGCTGTAACTTCTCTGTTCAAAAGTAATGCAGCTGTTTCTTTTATGTCATCTGGTAATGGAGTATTATTGACAAATTCATACACTTGGGTTCCTGAAACTGTTGGAGCAATTCCTGTAGATTTCATTAGGAACACAATAGAAACTGCAGATGCATTGTTTACTGTGTTTAACTTGGCTTCTAGTTGATCTATACGTTTAAGATTCTCTGCGGGATCATCATTTCCAGTATCTTGGTCGTTAGTATCTCCAGTTACCTTTGCATGGATTAAAACCATTCCAATTTGACCTGCATCGAAATCTGAACTGTATTGTTTCATCTTTTGGACTGATGGTTCATATTCGGGTGCCATACCAAGTAAGTCGATATTTTCTTCAACATTCGCTTGTCCAACAGTCGCTGAAATAAGAATAACTAATATGAAAAATCCAATAACTCCTTTGTTATGCTTTACCGGGACATTAACAAGGTGTTCAAACGCCTTTAACGGGGGATGTTTTGGTTTCCGTAAATCAAGAATGAGTGTCAAATTAGGGACCATAAACATAGTCAAAATATATACGATTACAATGCCTGTAGAAAGTGCAATTCCTACAGTTTGAATTGGTGCCATTGGGGTAAAAACTAGTGATATAAATCCGATAACTGTAGTCACTGCTGAAAGGAAAACCGCCTTACCAGTAGAAGTAAGAGAGGCTTTCATCTTTTCAGATTTAGTACCGCCCTCTTCAGCATAACGATTTGTTATGTGAAGCCCATATGAAACTCCGAGCGCCAAAAGAATAGGACCCACAATAATAACTGTCATCGTGACTTCATAATTAGTTGCACCAATCAGACCTAAGGTCCAAAATACAGCGCAAAGGGTAGGCAAACCCGCAATAATCACCACCTTAATGCCTTGAATAGGTCTAATTCCAGTAATTCCTGTTTGAAGAATATCAGAGTGGAAAATGAATAAACCACCAGCAACAAGTACAATTGCAAGTGGGAAAATCTCCCAGAATAATTTGAAAGAGAATTCTGTTACTGCATTTGTAATAGGCACAGGGCCTGTCAAAACCATTTGTAAATTCAAGCCTTCATTTTCATCTTTCCAATTACACGGTTTTGAATCTGCTATTCCGTCACCATTTTCATCATCGCAGAAAATCTCACGGTTTTCCATCTCTTCCAGCATAACTTGTGTCTTAGCAATGAACTCTTTCGCATCTACTTCATCTGAAAGTGCTACAGCCATTATCGCCTTATCAAGAATATAGTCCGGAGAGCCGCAGTCTTCTTTGTATTTTTCAGCTCTAACATCTCCATAACCAGTAGTACATACGTCACGTGCCAGTTTATCTAGACCCGGAGTTGCCGTCCCATCATCCTCATACATCTCACCTACTACAAGGTCAATGGTATTTTGACTAGGAATTTCATATGAACCTCCGAACTGTTCATCAGTTGATTCAAGTAAATCATTGAGAGAATCTGCTGCTGAAGCGCTTGCACAATCTTCCTGTCCAACTGCACATCCTAACTGACCTAGTTCAGTAATAATCGCTTCTCTAACACGAGGGGCGCTAGAATTTACTTCCTTTAGAACTGTGGAAAGTGAAAGAATGTAAAGCACTTCGTCTTCTGTTTCATTGACCCCGTCACCATTCAGATCACATTCGAATGACGAAAGGCATGGATTCAATTCTTTTTCAACCAAACTTATTTGCTCCAAGATTCTTTTATCAGTGATATTTCCATCACCCGATTCAATGTAAATGATCATGACATTGGTGGTCCAATCTTCTTCAACGAGATTAATTAGACGACCTACTTCACTACCTTCTGGTAGATAAACCTCCAAATCACCATTCACATTGAGGGCTGGATTATCCGGGTCATTATCCCAGGAAGTTCCATCCAAGAATCCTGAAGTAGTTACGAAATACGCTGTAATCATTAGGAAAATAAGAACTGTGGCAATAGGAAAACGAGTTATGGCACCAGTAGCACCAGATTTTTGCCATTCACGCTTGAATCTATCTGGAGCATCTAAAACTGCATCTATAGCAGCCTTTGCATTGAAGTCCTTGACTCTAGCAGTCAAGTCAACTGCACCGGACTGTATTTTTGAGCGACTATATTCTGCAAGTGCAGCCACTCTTTTGGAGAATTTGCGCTTATCTGCGGTTGGAGGTTCGGATTTCTTATCACCTACCATAGACTCTCCTCATACTTGCCAATAAATGACACTTCAAATGCTTGCCGACAAGATGAGTTGATTTTAGGCATATTTTCAATATCATCATGCGTTGGTTTGAAAGTGTAAAAGATAACGGCGGGATGGACCCGTACTGTTAACGAGTAGGGGGCCGGTGAGGCACATGCCATCCCCTACATTATCAGAAAAACGCTGGTCTGTTGACCTGGAAAAGAAGATTCAAGAAGAACATAATAGTGATACTGCTAGATATTCAAGGCGTTATGGTTTCAAACCTGATTCTGGCAAAGAAATCTTCGTAATTGACACTCCGCCACCTTATCCATCAGGTACATGGCACATTGGCGCTGTAGCACAATATTCTATGATAGATGTGATCGCACGTTCTCAAAGACTTCTTGGCAAGGAAGTATATTTCCCATGGGGAGTGGATAGAAACGG
>MDTC01102994.1_pt1 | contig 13645 bp, 13 predicted proteins | sample 811181 | NCBI WGS metagenome assembly MDTC01 (sample SAMN05326644, study PRJNA326480) | marine metagenome | isolation source: seawater | place: Pacific Ocean: North | collected 2011
AAAATTTTTTTCCATCTAATATAATCAAATTTTTTAAAATTTTATTACTTTCAATAAGAATTTTGAAATAACAACGACTGATTGGGTTATCTTCAGCAATTAATCCAAATTTCATATCAAATATAAAAAATATCTTTAATACTTTTTTCTAAATCTTTATTTTTTAAATTTTTTCGTAAATACTCAAAATTACCTTTATTTTTCTTTAAGTCTTGTACTAATTTATCTAAATTATCTATATCAAATGTTTTACCAAAAATATTTCTTGTAACTACTTCAATTGGCAAATTATTGTAATTTTCATAATTCTCATTTAAAACTTTTTTTGGTGTGTTAATTAGATAAGCTTGCTGATTTGAAACGATGGCATATTCTATGAAAATACCAGACCAATCAGATAGTAAAAATTTAAATTTTTTTAAATCAGCCTTAAAAGATAAATCATATTTAATATTATTTTTTTTTAAATCCTCTATTGATAATTCTTTTTTAATTAAAGACATTGGATGTGGTCTCAAAATGTAACTTATATTATTTTTTTCTAAAAGCTCTTTTAGTTTAAGGTGGCATTTCAGTTCATAAAATTTACTATTCCATGTAGGGGCAATCAACAAATCTATTTCGTAACTTTCAATTCCTGATTTATAATTCGATAAATATAAATATTTTCCCCTAAAAATTTTTATTTTTAGTTTTTTTTTGTTCTTTATTTCGTTCATTTCTTTAAATTGAAATTTGTTTATAGTTTGTATGGCATCAAAAGAATCAAATGCGTCAGGCATGTAAACCATTGTTAAACTGACTGGGGCATGTTGTAGATAAATATACTTACATTTTGATAACTTTGATTTTTTAAAAATTGTACTATTAAGTCCTGGAGTTGAAGAATACAAATAATTTAATTTGATTGTAAGAAATACTAATTCTCTAAAAAATTTAGTTTTAAAAACAAATATTTTAATATTATTTTGATTTTCTAAATTCAATTTTTCAAAAGAAATTACCAAAATTTTTTTTTTTTTAGATTTAAGTAATATGTATGGTTTCAAATACTGCAATATATAATTATTCTCACAAAAAAAACCCACGTTGAAATTAGATTGGTTTAATTTTAATTGAGAATAATTTCGAATATCTTCAAAAATTTTTATCAAATTATCCTTTTAGAAATTTTTTTTTATAGTTTAAATAATCAAAATAATCGTCAAACTCATACCATTTTTCGTTAGTTCTTATACAATCTATTTTAAAATTTTTTTTAACTAATTTATTTAAAAAATTAGTTAGATGAAGTTTTTTTTTAAATTTAGATTTATTATAAAAGTTTAAAACCCTTTTTCTTTGTGCTTTTGGTATAAATAAAATGCCCATAAATTGATTTTTTACTTTATTTAAATCTTCTATTTTCATACCGATAGATTTCAATTTGGAATACTTATTTATATACAAAGTCTCAGCGTCCTTATATGGATCTTTATTTCTAATTTTCCAAATTTTTTTCCAGTTACTTAATACTGGCAATAAAATATTTTTCTTTTTCGATCGAATAATCTTATTAATAGTTTTATAGGAAAAGATAATATCACTGTAGATGAATATTATATCTGAATTGTACTTTTGTAATGCAAATATTAAAGTGTATAACATTTCTGCTGTATTATATTTTTTATTAGTGAGGAAATTTATATTACTAAATTTTCTTAAATTTTTCCTAATAAGATTTGGTTTAAACCCTAAAACTATTGAAATATCATTAATTTTAGTCTTGTGAATTTCTTTTATTGCATGCTCGATTAAAGTAATTTTATTAATTTTTAATAGACATTTATTTTTGCCAATTTTTTTAAAAATTCGTTTACTTTTACCGGCTGCAAGAAAAACTGCTCTCATTAATTTATCTTAAAATGGGAAAAAATAATTTGATCTATTTCTTTTTGGGAGTTATTTTTTCTCTCAGGGTGAAACATTAGACAAAGAATTTTAAACTTTTTAGATTGGGCTATTTCAATAGAATTATCTACATACCTAATTATTAGATTGAAAGTCTTCGGTAAATTTCTGATTGCATAATTATGAAATGAATTAATTTTTAATTTTCTTATATTAACCCCGCATATTTTTTTTTCAATTTGTAAACTATGTGTCGTTCTTACATGTTTATTTATTTTAAATACTTTAGCTCTAAAAAGCTTAGCTATTAGTTGAAAACCTCTACAAACCCCAAGAATTGGAATTTTTTTTTTAATAGCATACCTTATAATCTTTGTTTCGTATTTTTCTCTTATTAAATTTTCCTTTGATTTAATAACGCTATACAAATCGTTCCCCCCGGATATTATTATCCCTTTTGGCTTTAAGAAAGATAGTTTTTTATAACTATGTATCGAATTGTTTATTGGTATTAAATTAATCTTCTTATTATAAAAATAATTGTACCAGCTATTCTCTAATGACCAGTTAATTTGATGATGTTTATCAAAGTATATTTTTTGAGTAATAAGAATATTTTGCATTTTCAATTTAGGATTTTATAATATTTTTGCTTAGAATTAATCTCAATAAAATTTTTTGTTGATAATTTTTTAAATTCTCTTGATCCAATTCCTATTATAGCAGGTATACCTAACTCTAAACATCTTATCGACATATGCGAGTTAGAACCTCCATATTCTGTTACTAAACCTTTGATATTATAAGAAAAAATAAAATCATATCCTGGATCAGCATTTTCTAAGAAAACAATTTTATTATTTAACATTGCAAAATTTTTAATTTTTTTAATATTTATAATTTCCCCATGAGATATTTTGGTAGTAATATAATTCCCTACTTTCGATTTTTGCTCTTGGTAATATAAATCTTTTTCGTCTTTGATAAATTCTGGAAACTCAATTAAATTTAAAATCTTATAATTTTTTTTATTTTTATCTACTTCATTTTTTAGTGTCTTTTTTAATTTTTCTATATCTACATTACTGTAATAGTTTAAAAAGTTTTTTATAGATATATTCTCAAGTTCTGTACGAGAAATATTTACCTCTTTTGATAGTTTGATCAAATTACTGAATACTTCATCAATCGACTTTGTAAATATAAGTTTAGCATATTCTCTGTAATTTATAGAGTCTTTTGCAAATCTAAAAAAGTGGTTACAATCAAAATTAAGTTTATGTTGTTTAAAAATATTATTAATTCTCTTTTTTTGTATAGGACTTAAAAAAAAATTTTTAACTGATTTTTTTTCTTTTTTTATATTTTTAGAAAAATAATTTTTAAAATTTTCATCATAGTTCTTTGAGCTAATTGAGTACGTTGATGGTCTCAAATGGCCATAAACCCTCAAAAATGCCTCTCTTTTTTTTTTATTATTAATTTTTTGGTAGGTTGAATTCATTTTTTTAGTAACTGTAGAAATTGATTCATAAAATCTTTCAAGATCATTGTCGCTTAATACTTGATTTTTTACTAGTGTCCTTAGAATTTTTGTAGAAATGAATGCGCATCTTGCAATCCCTGCAAATGAAAGGGTTCCCATTTTTTTGCAATCTTTAATAAAAAAATATATTTTTTGTATTTCGCTAATTTTACTTTTCTTGAGAATTTTTATTTTATCTGCTAACAATTTAATGTTTTTAATTTCATTATTTAAGATATCTGAATTTTTTTTTAATATATTGTTCGTTAATTCTCTAAGTAGTTTTAAATAAATATCAACTTCTTTATTTGATAGAAACTTTTTTAATTTCTTTTTCGAGTCAAAATCATAACAAGTCTCTATAATATCGAACTCTATTTTATCTTGAAGGTTTGGTTTTGATTTAATTTTATTTAAATAAAAGTTTACAGATTTTTCTTGAATTTTGATTGGTAATTTTGCTGGTAAAAATGAATTAAAGTCTACTCTCAAATCAATATAGGGTGATCCTCCTAAATTTAGCATTAGAGGATTTGGTCTAACATCTTTATAGCCATAGTTGCTTCTTTGCTCGGCCCAAACCTCATCTGTAATTAGTTCGCTATACAAGCTTAGACTTAAGTAGGATGGTTTTGAGCCAATCATTTCAGCTGGATTCCAGTCAGACATATTTCCAAAATAAGTAGTTTTTCCTGGCAGTTCAGGAATTCTTTTTTTAATCTTAATGATTTTTTTCTCTATATTTATAAGAGCTTCTTTAATTCTATTTTCATTTACTTTCCCTATAAATTTTAATGGTCTACATTGAAGAATAAATAATTTATTCTTTTTTATACAAAATTCTATGTCTAATCTGTCATTATGAAATAGTTTTTCTATTTTTTTAATTATTTTTAAATATTTAGCGAAGTAGCCCGCTTGTATAAATTTTTCCCTATTAACTATAATCGTTTTCATAGAGGGATTGAACCTACCTGAAGTAACTAGGTCTGTTTTTCCGGATTTATCAAAATTTATAAAGTAATAAGGTGCATTATTGTTTATATTTTTCGTAAATATTACTCCTGAAAATTTTGGTTTTGAAATAAATTCTTGAACTATAATTTGGTCATTGTTTTTGTTAAAGTCCTTAGCAACTAGCTCGATATACCTAGATATTGTTTTGTTGCTTATTCTTAAGTTTTTATAAGATTTAAATTTTCCTGCATTTGAGCCTTTAAGATTATCTTCTTGTAATGAGGAAGAGCGAATTATAACTTTTCTATTTTGAAATTTTCTCTTAATTTGTTTTAAAATTCGATAAGGATTTTTAAAATAGTTTTGTTTAGTAAAATAAATTAATTCAGGTATTCTATAATTAAATTGTTTCTCATACAATTTCAAAAATTTTAAACTTTCTGCTTTTGAGAAGTTTTTTTTTTTTTATTTTTCATTTAAAAAATTATTTTATTTTTGTAAATTTTTTCTCGTATAAAAAGATTGCTATCAATACGGTCGAAAAAGTAAATAGAATTAAAAATTGATTATTAGTCTCAAAAAAAATATAAAATAAAGTTAATACAAGACTACTAATTAAAAATTGAATTCTATAATACTCTTCCTTGAAATACGAATTTAATAACTTTCTCACAATATATAAGCTGAATAAAGAATTCAATGCTATCCAAATTTGACTATATTTTCCTATTGAAATATTTCCTGGTAATTTTATAAATTCCGCCTCATCGTTTCCTTTTGGGAAAAAATCAGCTGTTAAATGTAGAGCTAAACCTAAAAACAATCCGATTAAAATAACAACTAGATTTTTATTTAAAATTTTTCTCCTAAAAACAAATAAACAAATTAAAGATGGAATTAAAATACTGTGTGTAATAATTGATCTATGCCCTATAAAATTCTTAAAAAAAAATGATTTAATGTAAAAATAGTCAAAATCAGGAAATATTAATCCAATAATTGAAGAGTTAAATAAAATTATAATGAAGGATAAGTTTGTTTTCTTCCATAACATTTATCTACTAAGTTGAATTTTTTTATTTGATTTTTTTTGTATCTTTTTTTAAGACTTTTCTAAAAAAATTTTTTATTTTTTGCCAAAATACAGATGCAAATGTGATCGCCCCAGCAGCAGCTCCCACAATCAAGTTAAGTATCATGCTTCCTGTACCTGGGTCTAGATATGCATAAGCTGGATTAGAAAATAAAATAGTTGCAATTATATAATATAACAATTTTTTATAATTCATAAAATATATTGAAGTTTATTTTTTTAACATAGTACACTTTTATTATAAAAAATCTATAATTTTAAGTATATTTGTTCTGTCAATATTTAATGAGAAGGAGCAAACGGAAATCTTTTAAAAATTTCTTTATAATTATCAGGATCTAATTTTTCTAAACCTAATTTACCTCCTATTGTCATATCTCCACGTTCAAAATAAACATAATAAAGTTTTTTTTCTAATAAATTAATTTCTTGGCCTAGAGTACACCCAAGCATTATACGTGCACCATTTGCAGTATTTAAATTATCTTTAATTTTTTGTTTACACTTTTTATTTTTTTTAACCATCGCAAAAGTATCAAATCCCAATATAAAGTGGTCTTTTATGTTATGTCCATGGTCACTAATAATAACTACGTTGGCATCAGGATCATTTTTACCTAGAAAATCTGCAAATTGATCTATCCTTTTAAGCATGCATTCATATTGTTCTTTATAAAATTTTGCTTCTAGAATGTTATCAGACCTCTTTTTACCTTCCATTTGAATTTTTTTTAAATCAAGTATTTCAAGACCTTTTTTTAAAGAACAATCTGAATTGAATGTATAAGGCCAGTGAGGCATTAAGCTATGTATAAGAAAAAAATATCCTTTATTCCTTAATTGAAAATTAGATTTTTTTTCCATAAAGACATTTAAAGCATCATTATTTCTTTGATAAATTCTTATGGGAACCTCTAATCCTAAAAATTTTTTACTTTTAACATATATTTGAATAAGGGGACTTCTCTGCAAAAAAGCTTTAGCGACGTAAGGTGCTATTAGTTCCTTATTAGTTAATTTATTATTATCGTCTAAACATAGATCTAGATTATGCCTACAATCATTGTAAGTATTTCCGAGCCATTTAAATTTATAATTAATTTTTTCTAAATTTTTCATTAAAGCTAGATTTTGAATATTTTTTTTTTCGAGAATTAGTGGAAAAAGGTTAGTTAAAGGATACTTTTTATAATTCTTTTCAGTAATGTGATAGTCTAAATAAAAAAGAGAGGTCAAACTATGAGCAGTATTAGGATATGCAGCTTTTGTATCGTTTATATATTCAAAACCTTTTTTTTTTAATTTAGATAAATATTCTTTATAATAATTAGTTTTATAATGATCGTCGAACTTATCTAATGGAATAGCAGCATCAACTATAACAAAATAAATATTGGTTTTTTTATTTTCTTCCAAATAATTGATACCATCATCGTTAACTAGAACCAAAGTTTCTGGCAAATTTTTTGAAGTAAAGAATATCTTGGAGTTAAATACTAAAATACCAAAATTTAGGATAAAGATGATAGATATATATATTAAGATGAAACGCTTAAAAAATAATAATTTTTTATGTAAAAAAATAAAGAATAATAAAACTAATATTATTATAGAAAAAAAAATCGCAATCTCAGCACTATAAATCGGAACAGTAAAGAGTAAAAGATCTTTAAAAAATTGAAAGAGATAAAATAAAACAAAAAAACTAAAAGATAAAAAAAGATTAATTATATCATATGGTATTTTTTTAATTATTAATGACGCAATCCAACTTAAAGAAAAAATCGTAATAATTACAAATAATAATATAAAAAAAACAGAATTTAAAAATACATTATCAAATGAGCGAAGATTAGCATTAAGAAATGATAAAAAAGGTATTAAAATAATTATCAAACTTAAAAAATTTTTATTTTTAATATAATTTAGCATTTTGAAATTAATTATGAGTTTTTAAATTTATCAAAGTTTCCATGGTCTATAAGTTTTCCATTATCAACTCTGTATATAATATCACAATTTTTTAAAGTATTTATTCTGTGTGCAATTGAAATAATTGTTTTATTTTTAAAAACTTTTAGTTCATCTAAAATCTGGGTTTCAGTTTCTAAATCAAGAGAACTGGTTGCTTCATCTAAAAAAAGTATATCGGGGTTATAAATAAGAGCTCTACACATACCAATTCTTTGAATTTCTCCACCAGATAAATTTATTCCTTTCTCACCAAGACTTCCATCAAGTCCATTTGGAAGCCTCTTATACAAATTTTCTAAGTTAATTTTTCTCATTAAAGAAATAACTTGATCATCATTGTATTCACTAGATTTTAAACCAAATAAAATATTATCTCTTAAACTTCCATCCATTATGAATATTTTTTGAGGCACAAGACCAATCATTTTTTGCCAACCGCTTAAATTTGAAAAAATTGATTTTCCATCGACCTCTACTGTTCCTTCCGAAGGCTTAGTAATCCCAGTCAAAATTTCTACTAACGTGCTCTTACCAGAGGCACTTGCTCCGATTATTCCAATTTTTTGTCCTTTTAAAATTTTTAAATTAATGTTCGAAATCTGAAAATTGTCTGATCCCGGGTATTTAAATTCTTTTATTTGAGTAGAAATATCTTTTTTAAAATAAAAGATTTCTTGAGATTTTGGTTCTTCTTTTTTAAATTTTTTTAGTTCATTATACAAAAGATTTACTGCTGGAAAACTTAATTTCATATGTTGTAAACTAGTTACTATCCTACTTGCTGAAGGAAGAATTCTAAAGCTGGCTGCAATATAAATAGTAAGTATTTGAATTATATCATTAAGGTTCTTTTCAGAACTATAAAAAATAAAGAGTGCGAATGTAATTATAAATATGCCAATAAGCTCAAATAGTAACCTTGGTAATCCTTGAAAAAAATATGTTCTAGCAGTAATTTGACATAAATTTACATTGTGAGTCTTAAACTTATTAAAAAAAAAATCTTCTCTACCTAAAAGTTTTATAATTTTGATACCATCGAAACCTTCTTGCATAAATTGTATTCTTTTCTGCATATCAGTCTGTCGCTGAATTGCCCATCTATTTAACTTTTCTTTAAATAAGAGGAAATAAAGTAGAGAGGAGAATACTATCGTAATTGTGATAAAAATTGTAAAATTAAAATCTATATATGCAAGCAAACAAAATATGCCAAATACTATAATTATTTCTAAAAATAATTTAAGGATTGATATTAAATATAAAATTAATTGCTCGACCTCCGTCATTAAATTTCTAATAAACTCTGAGCTATTTCTATTATAAAAAAAATTAAAATTTTGATTTAAGTATTTCTTGAAAACTTTGCTTGATATTTTCTCTCTAAATGTATAAAGGAAATTGCTTTCAAACCAATTATAAAAAGATAAGAAAACTATTTTAATTATATAAAACGATAAGAAGATTACTAACAAATATAAGAAAACTTCACTTTGATTTATTTCAAAAATACTTTTTAATTTCTCTAGAAATATATTATTCTTTACTTCTACAGTATTAAGCGCGCCTACAATTGAAAAAATGAAACCTAGTCCAACCATTTCTAATATTGTAGAAATAAGCATGAAACAAAAAAGTAATGCTAAAGACTTTTTTTGTTTTTGTTCAAAAAAATATAAAAACTTTTTTATCATGATGTATATTTAATTATTAATATTCATAGCTCCGCACTTCGCAGAATAGTATTATGCGTTGACATCCATGAATTTTCCTTTCGACTATTGTGGTTTAAATAAAAACTTTTTTCTTTTTAAGGAAATTTTTAAATTACCAAGCAATACGTCGAGTTTATGTTTTTCCATTTTCAAAATTTTAAACACTTGACTAGCAAATGGTCCGGTGCAAAATTTATAATGAAATTTTTCTTTTAATTGAAAAAAATTCTCTGAAATATATCCTTTTTCATTTTCAAATTTTTTACAATTAACAATAAATTTTTCAATTTCCTTTTGGCAAGTGGAAAAGCCTTTTAAAATAAACTTACTTCCTTTTGTATATTGAATAGAATTAAAAATTATCTTATCTGAAAAATTTTCATTGAAACAAAATATATAATCCCCCAAAAGAGGAAATTCTTTAAAGACGAGTTTATTTTTCAAAAAATGGCTGATTAACATTTTTGGCGAATAGATCAATGTGTTTGAGCCTGCCTTAAATTTTATTTCTTTTTTGAAGAAGTTTATTTTTTTTCTATCTATTTTAAATACAATCCACATTTATTTTTTTCTCAATTCTGATTTTAACTCGTCGTATTCTTTCATTTTTCTTTTCATAAAATTAAGTGTTAATTTTGTTTTTTCGGCAATACCTTTAGGTGTTAAAACATAAATATAATTTATTTTTTTTGGATTCTTTTTAAAATTTTTTATTTTGATTAAGCCTTTGCTCTTTAACGCTTTAAGACAATAATTTAATTTACCTAAACTAAATCCTAGCTCATCTGCCATTTTACGCTGAGAGCTTTTTGGACTATTAAGTATTTTTCGCAATACCTCAAAATGATCTGGTTGTAGTTTCATATGTTCAAATTTTGAACAATATATCGTTCAAATGTTGAACAGTAAAGAAAAAAGCATATTTTTTTTGACTTTTTTTGATTATTATAGTTATAGTGTTCAAATTATGAACAAAACAACATATAAAATTTTGGACTGTACTATCAGAGATGGTGGCTATTACACTGATTGGAATTTTACAGATGAATTCGTCGATGAATACCTTGCTGCTTGTTCAAATTCTCCCATATCTATAGTTGAGCTTGGATATATTTCAAATTCGATTGATACTAATGGACCATTCTATCATCTTGAAAAAAATTTATTGAAAAAAGCTAAAAAAAAACTTGGTAGTAATAGAAAAATCTTTGCCATGATTAATTTTAAAGAAATAAAAACAAACTCTGACTTAATCAAATTACTTGATGATAAGGTAGGTTTAATTGATGGAGTGCGTTTCGCTGTTTCACCAAAAAATTTAAAAAAATTTTCTAAAATTATATCTAAGGTTGCGCCAAAATTTAAGAAAATATCTTTTAATCTAAATTTGATGTATTTGAGTGAGTGGTTTGATAAGCCAAAAATTATTAAATCTATATTTAATAATATATCAAACAAAGTAAATCGGGTAGCTTTTGTCGATAGTTACGGAGCTTTAACGCCTGATGCAATAAGTTTGTTTATGAAAAAAATTAACCTTCATTATAAAAATAAATTTGAATATGGCTGTCATTTTCATAATAACTGTGGCCTTGCACTAGCTAATTCAATTGTGGCAAATAAAAATGGATGCAAAATTATTGATACCACATTTACAGGCATGGGAAGAGGCGCAGGTAATGCAGAGACAGAATTACTTATGTCGATTAATAGTCAATCTAGAAAAAAAATAAAAGGTTTTGAACTAAATAATTTTTTAGAACGCCTAGATAAATTGAAATCTGAAATGAAATGGGGAAGTTCATTTCCGTATGCTTTTGCAGCAACAAATGGATATTCTCAAAGTGATATGATGGATTTAATTCAAAAAAGAAGATTAGATCCCTCAACAGCAATTCAAGTCATATCGAGAAAAAAAAATAATGAAAAAATAATTTTTTTAAATTCTAACAAAACTAAAATTTTAAAGAACTTGAAGAAATCAAGTCCTATATTAATTGGCGGTGCGAAGAGTTTTTTGAGTCAAGGAAGTCAAATATTGAAAGCTTTAAATAAGCACTCTCCTATATTGTTTAGTGGAAGTAGTGCATTTAATAATTTTTTGGAGCTTAAAATAAAAATAAAAAACCCTAAATATTTAATTTTAACTGGGAGTGAAATAAAAAAAATAAAGGTTAAACTAAGTAAAAAAATTTTTAAACAATCATCTTTGAATGGGATAATAGCTGAAGAAATTTTTTTACCTAAATATCTTAAAAGTGTATGTAGAGATATTATTGTCTCTGACTCTGTAGCAGAAAATCCTTTAATGCTTATTGGTAAATTGCTAATAAAATCAAAAGTAAAAAATATGCGCCTTGCTTTTTTTGACGGAGATATGGCCACAAAAAGAGATCGTATAGTTTTCGATGAAACTCAACAAAGTATTAGTAAACTAATAAAGCAAAAATTAAACATTACCACTATAACAAAAAGTGCATTTGATTTAACTTTTCAAAACCCTTGGGTGAATGATTAGTTTTTTTATTCCAATTCGAGCAGGAAGTAAGAGGATTAAAAATAAAAACTTAAAAAAATTACCAGGTTTTAATTATGGATTAACTGAAATTAAGATTAGACAAATTAAAAAGTTTAAAAATTTAGTAAAGAAATCTAATATAAAACAAGAATTTGAATATATTGTTTCAACAAATTGTGGAAAAACAACAAAATTTTTAAAAAAATTTAGTTGGATAAAAATTCATAAGAGGTCACAGAAATTATCAACAGATAATTCTCTGGACGATTTAATAAGAAAATTACCTAGTATTTGTAAAGGAAATTTTATTCTTTGGACACATGTTACTAGTCCTTTATTTGATCAGAATGAATATATGGGTTTTATAAAAAAATTTTTAAAAAAAAGATTTAATAGCGCATTTTCAGCTGATTTAATTCAAAAGTTTATCTATAGCCCAAAAAAAAAATGGATTTCCCATAAAAATTCTAAAAAAAAATGGCCAAGGACTCAAGATTTAGATAGCATGTACATTGCTAATAGCGGAGCGTTTATCGCTAAAAGAAAAATTTACTTAAAAGATAAAAACCGAATTTGTAATAATCCTTTACCTATAATTACAAGTAAGTCTAAAGGATTAGACATTGATGATATGTATGATTTTAAAAATTTAATTGAAATTTTAAAAAGTGGTAAAAAAATTATATAAAATATTTAAAATATTATTCAATTCAAAAATAAATTTTAAATCTCCAAATAATGATCTTTTAATTTTTGATGGTACCAGCCTTCAAGATCTCACTAAACATCTTCTTAAAAGTGAAAAATATTTTGTATTAGAAAATAGGTACGAAAATATTAAAGAAATTTATTTATCACCAGATATAATTTGGAAGTTTTTTTTAAACTTAGTTAAACCATCTAAAAATTTATTAATTCAAGATATTTACTTAATTTCCGTAATACAAGCTATCAAACCGAAAGTTGTCTTTACCTTTATAGATAATAGTCTTCAATTTTCAAAATTAAGTAGATTAAATAAAGATAAGAATATCAAGTTTATTGCACTACAAAATGGAGCAAGATTACAATGGGAGGAACAGTTTTTTTTATATAATGAAAAATTAATTAATAAAAATTTAAACTTAGATTATTTTATACCTAATTTCTTTTGTTTTGGAGAACATGAAAAGGATGAATGTGAAAAATATAAAATCAATGTAGGCAATTTTAAGCTTGTTGGAAATTTAAGACTTTCTAACTTTCTTAAAGATGTAAAATTACAAAAAATTCAAATTGAAAAAAATAAATATGATATTTGTCTAATCTCGGATCATGGTGCGTGGCTAAATAATTATGAAGGATTAGAGATTAGTAAAATTACCCAAGCTGGACTAGGTATAATAAAACTTATTAAGTATACTATTAAATTCTCTTTAGTTAATAATCTTAAATTTGTATTCGCCTTTAAAAGAAAACCAGATAAGTCAGGATATGAAGATGAACAAAAGTGGTTTAAAGAAAATCTTACAAATGATGAATACAATTACATATTAAACAACACAAAATGGCACGAGGAATATTCAAGCTATAAAAATTCTTTTGAGAGCAAAGTTGTTGTGGCTAGTATGTCAACTCTTTTGAGAGAAAATATTTCTTGCGGGAATAAAATTCTATCATGTAATTTAACGAATAGTATTTTCTACGATTTTCCAATAAAAGGATTATGCTTTATTAAAAATTGTGATTTTAATGAATTTAGCAAAAGGCTTTTAAAGATTATCCAAATTGATAAGATTGATTATTTTAATGAAATTAATAAAAACAAAAACTATCTTATTCATTTTGATGATCCTGAAAAATGTTTTCAAGAAATTAAAAAAAATATCTATAAATATCTTTAAAAATTATTATCAGTGCATAAATCAAGCCAATTGAGCTATTAGTACTGGTCAGCTACACGCGTTGCCGCGCTTCCACATCCAGCCTATCAA